>PPYF01506768.1_pt1 | contig 33238 bp, 28 predicted proteins | sample 1559871 | NCBI WGS metagenome assembly PPYF01 (sample SAMN08240021, study PRJNA423297) | Human gut metagenome, whole genome shotgun sequencing project.
CTACCGGGAACAACCACAGTTCTTTGTCACGCTGCCAGAGTCGCAGGTTTTCATCCCAGTTTAAGCCAACACTTGCAGCCGCCTGACGAATTTGACCGGCTTCGCGATCTTTCACCGGGCTAAACGGGAAATTGCCCACTTTGTATTTTGGGGCGGGTAAGACGGGGATCGCCTGAGTTTTACGCAGACGAGCAACGAAGAAGCCTTCGCAGTCGTAAATTTGTGGGAAAACATGCAAAAAGCCGTCTTCGGTCAGCGCCTTATTTGCACCAGGGAAGAGATCGCCAAGCGGTAAAAACTCTACTGCGTCGTGGTAAGTCTCTTTCAGCCACAGGCAAACGGCTTCGTTTTCTTCCCGGTTTAAGGTACAGGTCGAGTAAACCAGCGTACCGCCAAGACGTAATGCATGAAAGGCGCTGTCGATCAGCTCCCGTTGGGTCGCTGCGATTTCCTGATTGCTTTCTGGTGACCAGTTTTTTAGCGCATCGGGATCTTTACGCACCACGCCTTCGCCGGAGCAGGGAGCGTCCAGCAAAATGGCATCGAACATTTCTGGCACTGCCGCACCAAACACGCGGCCATCAAAATGCGTGAGCGCAACATTACTGATGCCACAGCGGCTGATATTGGCATGTAACACTTTTACCCGACTGGCGGAAAACTCATTGGCAAGGATTGCCCCTTTGTTATTCATCCGCGCAGCAATTTGCGTCGTTTTGGAACCTGGTGCAGCAGCGACATCCATCACCCGCTGTGGTGCATTACCGTCAGCAAACAAGGCGGCAACAGGCAACATTGAACTGGCTTCCTGAATATAAAACAGGCCGCTTAAATGCTCGGCGGTACTACCCAACGGCAATGCATCTTCACTGTCGCGTTCAATCCAGAAACCTTCTTCACACCACGGAATTGGCGTAAGCGTCCAGCCATAAGGAGCAGTTAATTGCAGGAAATCAGCAACGGAGGTTTTCAGCGTATTAACGCGAATGCTGCGGCGCAACGGGCGCTGACAGGCGGCAAGAAAATCATCAAAAGAGAGCGTCGAAGGCATCGCTTCGCGCATTTGTGTCAGAAAGGCGTCCGGGAAATAAACGGTGTGTTGGGCCACGAGCATATACCACTGGCAAAAAAACAGGCGCGCAGTTTAGCATAAACGCTCCGGCGCAGGCACGCCGGAGCAGTGGGCATTATTTGGGAAGCGCAGTTCCCCATTCACGCCACTCTTTCGGTTCACTTTCCTGCAACAGGAAGTGCTTGCCTTCCTGGGCTTTCGGTGCCAGTGGCGTACCCGGAGGCGTGGCGAAGGCGATGCCGCCACGGATAAACTGGTTAAAGGTGCCGGTTTTCACTACGCCGCCCGTCAGACCAAAGTCCAGACTGTAACCCGATGCCAACCAGAAGACGGAATTGTTACGCACCAGGTGTTGATAGCGTTTACTGATGCGCATCGCAATCATCACGCGATCTGACAATGTCCCCAGCGTCATTCCGGTAACCGTACCTACTTCCAGACCACGGAACAGCACAGGTGTACCGATACCTAACGAACCGGCTTCCGGCGCTTCAACAATAATGCTTAAGCCATCCAGGTAACGCGAATCAGTAATGGTGGCCTCTTGTAATTCAAAGTCGCGGCGAGGATTGCCCCGGCCTGGTTCGACGTTGATATACGGCTGGAGGATAGTATCAAGATGCTCAACGCCAGCTGCCGAAATTTGCGGTGTGACCACTGAGAAGCGCGTACCACCGCGAGCAAAGGTCTGGACATATTCCGGATAGAGCACCGCCTTTGCCTGTACTTCATTGCGTGCGGTAATCAGATCCAGCGTCTGGATTTGCCCGATATCAATACCGAGATAGCGAATTGGCATCCCGACCGCCAGTTTTCCCGCATCGAAAGCGTGAAGCGTAATTTGTCCGCCAACCGCACGGGCCGCTGTTTCGGAAGCATACAGAATACGCTTGTCGCCTTTACGCTGACTGGCGCTGGCACCGCTGAGGTTATCGAAGCTAATAGCCCCCTTTAATGCTCTGGAGAGCGGGGATGCCTGTACAGTCAGACCACTACCATTCAGCTGAACTTTCGCCCCACCTTCTGCCCAGAACACGCTGTTGCTGGTCAGAAGGTTGCGATACTCCGGCTTAATATGCAGATCGATATCAAACGCGTTAGCTCGCGGACGCACAGTAATAACTTCACCAACTTCAAATTTACGGTACAGCACTACCGATCCTGCCTGCACATCCGGCAGCGTCTCTGCACTCAAACTCACGGTTGTGGTGGGTAAATCGCTAAGGCTGTTCTCCAGCGCTTTTTCCAGATTGGCATACAGTGGATAGCTGGCTTTCATCTCGCCTTTATCGCCCGGCAGAATACGTATTCCGCCATTGATCCATTCTGAGGCGCTGGCACCGAGAAACTCAACGCCATCCATCCCTACCTTCACGTCGACGCGGCTGTTGACGACAAATTTGCTATCGCCTTTTACCAGTTCGCGATGCTGAGGCTCGATGGCGACGGTAAAGGTGACGCCTTTGCTGGTGAGTTTACGATCGATAACCTGGCCTACCTGCACGCCGTGAAGAATGAGCGGCTGACCAGCATCAATACCGTAACTTTCTGGTGCTGTCAGGGTCAGTGTCAGAACATCCGGCTCTTGCAGCAGGGCTTTTTCGCCTGGCACAACCACGAACTCTTTACGTGGCTCGCCATCGCCGGGCACCAGTTCGAAGGTTTTGCCGGTCAGCAGGGCACTGAGATTAGCATCGCTAAGGGATAATTTCGGATTACGTAATTCGATGCGGGTATTTTTACGAAGCAGGGTGACGACGCTGGGATCAACGGTCATTTCCCCAGTGACTTTACCACCAGGATTTAAATCCAGTTTAGTCAGCTGTCCGACTTCCAGCCCCTGATACATTAACGGCGTCGAGTCGGCGGTTAATCCGGCACCGCCTGGCAGTTCCAGTTTTATTATTACGCCACGTTGGCTATGGGCCAGGTCTTCATACAGACCAAAGGTATCTTCCGCTTCGGCAGGTTTCGACTCTTCAGGTGAATCGAAGGCAATCGCACCGTTAACCAGTGCCGCCAGACTTTCCAGTTTCACCTTCGCGCCACTGATACTGACGTTGGCATCAACGCCGGAAACGTTCCAGAAACGGCTACCTTTTTTCACCAGATCGGTAAAACGCCGCTCGATCAGGACATCAATCACCACGCCTTGCTTGTTGGGATTGATGGCATAGTCGTAGACTTTACCCACCGGGATCTTGCGGAAATAGACCAATGAACCACTGCTCAGTGAACCGAGATCGGGGGCTTGCAGGTGGATCATCAGATCGCCATTGTCCAGCCGATATTTCGGTTGGGTGTCGAGTGCGACAAAGTGATCCTGCTCTTTACCTTTACCCGGCATCATGCCGATATAATTACCACCGACGAGGGCGTCCAGCCCGGAGACACCTGCCAACGAGGCCTTTGGCGTCACCAGCCAGAACTGTGTCTCTTCGCGCAGCGCATCTTTCATATCGGACTTGATGCTGACCTTGACTTCAATCTTACGAAGATCGTCGCTGAGGCTGATATCCTGCACTGTTCCAACTTCAACGCCCTGATAACGAACAGGCGTACGGCCTGGAACAATACCATCCGCCGACATAAAGTCGATGGTGACGGTATTACCCCGGTCCTGATAACTGTCCCAAATCAGCCAACCAGCAATCATTAGCGCGATGAACGGCAGCAGCCAGAAAGGTGAGATACGGCGTTTATTTTTAATCTGCGCTTCAGTCGTCGAAGCGGGCGTTTCCTGACTCATGTGCATCCCAAAGTAAGCGGCTGTCCAGCCATTCCACAGCAAGAATAGTCAAAATTACCGCTGCGCCGAAATAAAACGCAGCCGGCCCCATAGTAAAAGCGAGGATTTGATCGCGATTAATCAGCGACATGGTTAAAGATATGACAAACAGGTCGAGCATCGACCAGCGACCAATCCAGGTCACCATCCGCAGTAACAGAATGCGTGTGCGTAAACCTTGCTGGCATTTAAAATGAATACTCAACAGTAAAGTGAACATAACAATCACTTTAGTAAACGGTACCAGAATACTGGCGATAAACACGATTCCCGCAACTGCAATGTTGCTACTTGCCAGCGACATAATTCCGGAAAGAATCGTATCTTCCTGCCGACCACCATTCAGATAAATGATAGAGATAGGCAACAGGTTGGCAGGTAACAACAAAACGATTGACGCTAACAGCGCCGCCCAGCATTTTTGCAGACTATGACGGCGACGCAGGCGTAGCGGGATATGGCAACGCGGGCAGCGACCACGCTGATCAGGATAGCCGGTAAAATGGCACCCAAGACAGACACGGAGTTTCTCGTCCCTACGGGTAGCGGGGCGCTGTGGATAAAATCGCTCCCACAGTTCTTCAACATTAAGATGTGACAACGTCACCGTCGTTAAAATCACCAACGCCACAAAAGAGAACAAGCCGACACCCGCCTGGATATGGGCATAATCCTGTACCTTTATAGAAGCAACGCCAATGCCGACCAGGTAGATATCCAGCATCACCCACTCTTTCAGCCGCTCAAGCATCAGCAGTACCGGGCGTAAATTCATTCCCAATTGGTTACCAAACCATAAATAAGCTATGGAGGTCACCAGAATGAGGGGGGCACCGATAACGCAGAAAAAGACCATCGCCCCCGTTATCGCATCGCCCTGTTTGGTCATTTGCCAGATGCCTTGCATAACGTTGGCGTCAATACGAATGCCTAACAGCCAGATATGCAACAGCGGTTCGCCCCAGGCAAACGGCATAAGCAACAGCATGGTGAAGGCCATTGCCGCCAGGCGCGTTAGCGACCAGTCGCGCCCGTCACGAATTTTTGCCTGACAGCGCGGACAATAGGCACTTTGATGAGAATTTATCTCGGGCAGGCTAAACAGCATGTCACATTGCGGGCAACGTTGGTAATCACCACGCGGCAGTTCCTCGCCGATAGCCCTCACTGTTATCTTCTTTGTCGGCGTAATTTGTGGTGTGTTAAGAGCCATGACGTGCCAAATGTAATAAGAATTAACATTAATCTTAACCCATGATGGGAATGATCTTGAGCATTAACGCATTTAATGCTTATTTTAATAGGCTGGCAGTTCCAGGTAAGACAACCAAGTGATTATATAATGAACAAAGCAGAATTTTACGCGGATTTAAATCGCGACTTTAACGCGCTGATGGTGGGAGAAACTAGTTTTCTGGCAACGCTTGCGAACACCAGTGCGTTGTTATATGAGCGTCTCACTGACGTAAACTGGGCAGGTTTTTATTTGCTTGAGGACGATACACTGGTGCTCGGACCATTTCAGGGCAAAATTGCCTGTGTCCGGATACCCGTTGGGCGCGGCGTATGCGGCACTGCGGTTGCCCGCAATCAAGTGCAGCGTATCGAGGATGTTCACGCGTTTGACGGGCATATTGCCTGTGATGCGGCGAGTAATTCTGAAATTGTTCTGCCACTGGTGGTGAAAAATCAGATTATTGGTGTTCTCGACATCGATAGTACCGTCTTCGGTCGCTTTACAGACGAGGACGAGCAAGGCTTACGTCAGCTTGTGGCACAGCTTGAAAAAGTGCTTGCAACGACGGATTACAAAAAATTCTTTGCGAGCGTCGCAGGATAATCAACGGATAACGTAGCATTTACTGATAGCGTCATTATAATGACGCCTGTTCATGCCTGCGCTTGTTGGCTACGTCCGTTGTAATCAGGAAATTTCATGGAAAATCAACCTAAGTTGAATAGCAGTAAAGAAGTAATCGCGTTTCTGGCCGAACGTTTTCCCCACTGTTTCAGTGCGGAAGGTGAAGCGCGTCCGCTGAAAATCGGTATTTTTCAGGATTTGGTCGATCGTGTTGCCGGGGAAATGAACCTGAGCAAAACGCAATTGCGATCCGCTTTACGTCTCTACACTTCGAGCTGGCGTTATCTTTACGGTGTTAAACCCGGCGCAACACGTGTCGATCTTGACGGCAACCCATGCGGTGAGCTGGACGAGCAACATGTCGAGCATGCTCGCAAGCAGCTTGAAGAAGCGAAAGCGCGTGTTCAGGCACAGCGTGCTGAACAGCAAGCGAAAAAACGCGAAGCTGCCGCAGCTGCTGGTGAGAAAGAAGACGCACCGCGCCGCGAACGCAAGCCACGTCCGACCACGCCACGCCGCAAAGAAGGCGCTGAACGTAAACCTCGTTCGCAAAAGCCGGTAGAGAAAGCGCCAAAAACAGTAAAAGCACCTCGCGAAGAACAGCACACCCCGGTTTCTGACATTTCAGCTCTGACTGTCGGACAAGCCCTGAAGGTGAAAGCGGGTCAAAACGCGATGGATGCCACCGTATTAGAAATCACCAAAGACGGCGTCCGCGTCCAGCTGAATTCGGGTATGTCTTTGATTGTGCGCGCAGAACACCTGGTGTTCTGAAACGGAGGCCGGGCCAGGCATGAACATGTTTTTTAGGCTTACCGCGTTAGCTGGCCTGCTTGCAATAGCAGGCCAGACCTTCGCTGTAGAAGATATCACGCGTGCTGATCAAATTCCGGTATTAAAGGAAGAGACGCAGCATGCGACGGTGAGTGAGCGCGTAACGTCGCGCTTCACCCGTTCTCATTATCGCCAGTTCGACCTCGATCAGGCATTTTCGGCCAAAATCTTTGACCGCTACCTGAATCTGCTCGATTACAGCCACAATGTGCTGCTGGAAAGCGATGTTGAACAGTTCGCGAAAAAGAAAACTGAGTTAGGCGATGAACTGCGTTCAGGTAAACTCGACGTTTTCTACGATCTCTACAATCTGGCGCAAAAGCGCCGTTTTGAACGTTACCAGTACGCTTTGTCGGTACTGGAAAAGCCGATGGATTTCACCGGCAACGACACTTATAACCTTGACCGCAGCAAAGCGCCCTGGCCGAAAAACGAGGCTGAGTTGAACGCGCTGTGGGACAGTAAAGTCAAATTCGACGAGTTAAGCCTGAAGCTGACAGGAAAAACGGATAAGGAAATTCGTGAAACCCTGACTCGCCGCTACAAATTTGCCATTCGTCGTCTGGCGCAAACCAACAGCGAAGATGTTTTCTCGCTGGCAATGACGGCGTTTGCGCGTGAAATCGACCCGCATACCAACTATCTTTCCCCGCGTAATACCGAACAGTTCAACACTGAAATGAGTTTGTCGCTGGAAGGTATTGGCGCAGTGCTGCAAATGGATGATGACTACACCGTTATCAATTCGATGGTGGCAGGAGGTCCGGCAGCGAAGAGCAAAGCTATCAGCGTTGGTGACAAAATTGTCGGTGTTGGTCAAACAGGCAAGCCGATGGTTGACGTGATTGGCTGGCGTCTTGATGATGTGGTGGCCTTAATTAAAGGGCCTAAGGGCAGTAAAGTTCGTCTGGAAATTTTACCTGCTGGTAAAGGGACCAAGACCCGTACGGTAACGTTGACCCGTGAACGTATTCGTCTCGAAGACCGCGCGGTTAAAATGTCGGTGAAGACCGTCGGTAAAGAGAAAGTCGGCGTGCTGGATATTCCGGGCTTCTATGTGGGTTTGACAGACGATGTCAAAGTGCAACTGCAGAAACTGGAAAAACAGAATGTCAGCAGTGTGATTATCGACCTGCGTAGCAATGGTGGTGGGGCGTTGACTGAAGCCGTATCGCTCTCCGGTCTGTTCATTCCATCCGGCCCGATTGTTCAGGTCCGCGATAACAACGGCAAGGTTCGTGAAGACAGCGACACCGACGGACAGGTCTTCTATAAAGGCCCGCTGGTGGTGCTGGTTGACCGCTTCAGTGCTTCGGCTTCAGAAATCTTTGCCGCGGCAATGCAGGATTACGGTCGTGCCCTGGTTGTGGGTGAACCGACATTTGGTAAAGGCACCGTTCAGCAGTACCGTTCATTGAACCGTATTTACGATCAGATGTTACGTCCTGAATGGCCAGCGCTGGGTTCTGTGCAGTACACGATCCAGAAATTCTATCGCGTTAACGGCGGCAGTACGCAACGTAAAGGCGTAACGCCAGACATCATCATGCCGACGGGTAATGAAGAAACGGAAACGGGTGAGAAATTCGAAGATAACGCGCTGCCGTGGGATAGCATTGATGCCGCGACTTATGTGAAATCAGGAGATTTAACGGCCTTTGAACCGGAGCTGCTGAAGGAACATAATGCGCGTATCGCGAAAGATCCTGAGTTCCAGAACATCATGAAGGATATCGCGCGCTTCAACGCTATGAAGGACAAGCGCAATATCGTTTCTCTGAATTACGCTGTGCGTGAGAAAGAGAATAATGAAGATGATGCGACGCGTCTGGCGCGTTTGAACGAACGCTTTAAACGCGAAGGTAAACCGGAGTTGAAGAAACTGGATGATCTACCGAAAGATTACCAGGAGCCAGATCCTTATCTGGATGAGACGGTGAATATCGCACTCGATCTGGCGAAGCTTGAAAAAGCCAGACCCGCGGAACAACCCGCTCCCGTCAAGTAATATCAATCAGGCACAAGAAATTGTGCCTGATTTTTTAACAGCGGCAAGATGCCGTAAATCAGATGCTACAAAATGTAAAGTTGTGTCTTTCTGATGACTTACGCACTATCCAGACTTGAAAATAGTCGCGTAACCCATACGATGTGGGTATCGCATATTGCGTTTTGTTAAACTGAGGTAAAAAGAAAATTATGATGCGAATCGCGCTCTTCCTGCTAACGAACCTGGCCGTAATGGTCGTTTTCGGGCTGGTACTGAGCCTGACAGGGATACAGTCGAGCAGCGTTCAGGGGCTGATGATCATGGCCTTGCTGTTCGGTTTTGGTGGTTCCTTCGTTTCGCTTCTGATGTCCAAATGGATGGCATTACGATCTGTTGGCGGGGAAGTGATCGAGCAACCGCGTAACGAAAGGGAACGTTGGCTGGTCAATACTGTAGCAACCCAGGCTCGTCAGGCGGGGATCGCTATGCCGCAAGTGGCTATCTACCATGCGCCGGACATCAATGCTTTTGCAACCGGTGCGCGCCGTGATGCCTCTCTGGTTGCTGTCAGCACCGGTTTGCTGCAGAACATGAGCCCGGATGAAGCCGAGGCGGTAATTGCTCACGAAATCAGCCACATCGCCAATGGTGATATGGTCACCATGACGCTGATTCAGGGCGTGGTGAACACCTTCGTTATCTTTATTTCCCGTATTCTGGCGCAGCTTGCCGCGGGTTTTATGGGCGGAAACCGTGATGAAGGTGAAGAGAGCAACGGCAACCCGCTGATCTACTTTGCGGTTGCAACGGTTCTGGAACTGGTGTTTGGTATTCTGGCGAGCATTATCACCATGTGGTTCTCGCGTCATCGTGAATTCCACGCCGATGCGGGTTCAGCAAAACTGGTTGGTCGCGAGAAAATGATTGCTGCATTGCAGCGCCTGAAAACCAGCTATGAACCGCAAGAAGCAACCAGCATGATGGCTTTCTGCATTAACGGGAAGTCGAAATCGCTCAGTGAGTTGTTCATGACTCACCCGCCGCTGGATAAACGTATTGAAGCTCTGCGTACGGGTGAATACCTGAAGTAATATGAAGTAAATACTAAAAAGCGCGTCCTGATCGACGCGCTTTTTTTATGCCCTGGATCGTGGCTGAGTGATACGTAAACCACTGACACAGGCAGCAATCACTGCCAGAATAGCCGCAGCTATCAGCGAGACGTGCGTACCATTATCACCAAACTGATTTAGCATCAGCGCTACCAGAGCCGCGCCGCTACTCTGACCCAGAAGACGAGCCGTCCCTAACATGCCACTGGCTCCACCGCTACGTTCGCGAGGAGCGGAGGTAATAATGGTGTGGTTATTGGGTGACTGGAACAAGCCAAATCCAGCACCACATAAGATCATCGGCCAGATAATATTGATATCCGCAGGTGACGCTGGCAGCAGAACCAGGGGAAAAAAGCCCCGCAGCCATGATGAATAACCCTAAAGCACCCAGCAATCCTGCATGTACGCGTTCAATCAAATAGCCTGCCAGTGGAGCCATCACCATCGTTGCTAACGGCCACGGTGTCAGAAGTAAACCTGTTTCGACTTCACTACGCCCGAGCACGGTTTGCAGGTAAAAGGGCAGGGAAACCATTGCCAGCATTTGTGCGCAGAAAGAGCAAACAGATGTGCAAATAGAAAGTGAAAACAGCGGGATACGCAGTAAATCCACCGGTAGCAGCGGTACGGGAAGAGAAAGCTGGCGGCGAATAAAGAAAATACCAACGACAACCATTACCACCAGTTCCGCACCAATCAATGTCAGCGATTGCCCCTGAGCGAAACCACTCAACGCAGTGATAAGCAGGCCGAAGGTTAACGCGTTCATCACGGCGCTGGGCAGGTCGAAACGGGGTTTACTGGCGCGAGAACCATTGGGTGGCAGAAAACGCATTGCCAGAAGCAGGGCGATAATTCCCAACGGTACGTTGATTAAAAATAACCATTTCCAGGATGCGATGGAGAGGATTGCTGCAGCAATTGTCGGCCCGGCAGCAGAAGAGACGGCAACAATAAACGAGTTTATGCCCATCCCTCTACCCAGAAAACGTTGTGGATAGATCAGGCGGATAAGTGCGGTATTAACGCTCATCAACGCTGCACCGCCGAAACCTTGTATGACACGCGCAAGGGTGAGCATTTGCAGCGAATCAGAAAGGGCGCAGAACAGTGAAGACAACAGAAAAACGACCAGACCGCATTTATAAATACGTCGATAGCCAAACATATCGCCCAGAAACGAAAACGAGAGCAGGGAGATGACAATGGCGATTTGATAGGCGTTCACTACCCAGATGGAACTGGCCGGCGTGGCATGAAGGTCCGTAGCGATTGTTGGCAAGGCGACGTTGGCGATTGCGCCGTCAAGGACAGCCATCGAAATACCAATCACAATGGTTAATATCGCACCGTATCGCAGGGGCAATGGCAGGCCGTCGGCCTGAACTTTTGGCATAGGAATTTTATATCTTTGGTGAATAATCAACAGGGGTATGATTCTAGCACTGATATTCACGGTGGATGTCGCAGAATTGTAACTAACCGGCAAAAGATGGATTGCGACCACCCAGGTGCGAAATTATAATAAAAAACAGTTCTGATTTTTATAAAACACTCGCAATGAGGTGATAAATGGCTAACGCAGATCTGGATAAACAGCCTGATTCTGTATCTTCCGTGCTAAAAGTTTTTGGCATTTTGCAGGCGCTGGGTGAAGAGCGCGAAATAGGGATAACCGAGTTGTCGCAGCGCGTCATGATGTCAAAAAGCACCGTTTATCGCTTTTTACAGACCATGAAAACTTTAGGTTATGTGGCGCAGGAAGGGGAGTCGGAGAAATATTCGCTGACCCTGAAATTGTTCGAACTGGGCGCTCGCGCGTTGCAAAACGTCGATTTAATTCGTAGCGCAGATATCCAGATGCGTGAGATCTCCCGCCTGACCAAAGAAACTATCCACCTCGGCGCACTGGACGAAGACAGTATTGTTTACATCCACAAAATTGACTCAATGTACAATTTGCGCATGTATTCACGGATTGGGCGTCGTAATCCGCTGTACAGCACCGCGATTGGTAAGGTACTGCTGGCATGGCGCGATCGCGATGAAGTGATGCAAATTCTTGAGGGCGTGGAGTATAAACGCAGTACCGAGCGGACCATCACCAGTACAGAAGCGTTATTACCCGTTCTGGACCAGGTGCGCGAGCAGGGGTATGGCGAAGATAATGAAGAGCAGGAAGAAGGGCTGCGATGCATTGCGGTTCCGGTATTTGATCGCTTTGGCGTGGTCATTGCTGGTTTGAGCATCTCCTTCCCGACGTTACGTTTCTCTGAAGAGCGTTTACAGGAATATGTCGCAATGTTGCATACCGCGGCGCGCAAAATTTCTGCCCAAATGGGTTATCACGACTATCCGTTCTGATGAGAGTAAGAACCTGTCTGAATATCAAACAGACAGGTTCTTTATTTAGCATGAGAAAAATAAAGTTGAAGGTGGCGTTATATTAAACGCACTTGCGATAAGAATATTTTACTCATGAGTGAGAATCTGGTTATTTATTATCCTTAACCATTATCGACCACAATATTGCTTTTACGTAACAACGGGCAATCTGTTATCCCCAGAAAACCACTTTTAGTGTGCAGGTATTGTACCGTGCTGGTGCCTCTGGCGGTCAGATAGGTACATTGTAAACCTAATCCCGCGGCATTCTCTTTGCTTCCAATCAAAACGCCATATCCGCTGAGTAATAATCCTATCCATACCAGCGCTATCAGCATAACTGTGCGAATGATGAATCGCATTACAACCTCTTCTCTTTTTATGTTCGCTTAATCGTAGCGGCAATATGCGCTGAAGCAAGCGACTCATTCCGAAAAAGCACGAATATCGACATAGTTAGGCGCTGTTTAACTAACGCATGCTAGTTTAATGACATAAGGTAGGTGAAACGGAGATTGGAGTGAAAAAGTTTCGATGGGTCGCTCTGGTTGTCGTGGTGTTGGCTTGCTTGCTGCTTTGGGCGCAGGTATTCAACATGATGTGCGATCAGGATGTGCAATTTTTCAGCGGAATTTGTGCCCTTAACCAGTTTATCCCGTGGTGATATCATTTTTTCAGCACTAGATTTTCTTCCTCTCCAGCAGTGGTAGAATAGCGCCTCTACTCAGAGGTGGTGAAATGAACGAAGTTGTAAATTCAGGCGTGATGAACATTGCGTCTTTGGTTGTATCGGTGGTGGTTCTTCTTATCGGGCTCATCTTGTGGTTTTTTATCAATCGTGCCAGTTCACGGACTAACGAACAGATTGAACTGCTTGAGGCGTTGCTGGATCAGCAAAAACGTCAAAATGCACTGTTACGTCGTTTGTGCGAAGCAAACGAACCTGAGAAAGCAGATAAAAAGACAGTTGAGAGTCAAAAATCGGTTGAAGACGAAGATATTATTCGTCTGGTCGCCGAACGATAATCCTTCCTCAATCTTGAGTAACCCCGTCGTTGAAGGGTTACTCAATTCATGCTGATTATACGCACTGTCATGGTGCAGCTGCTTCAAATTAAAACTCTGGTCTGACTTCAAATAATTATCATATTATTAATTTGCGTAACGGGATATCAGAAAAAGATATTTCCCTCATTAATTTATTAGGATGTTTACATCGGATTTGTGATTAAGCGTGGTATTATTTATTAGCGAAACGTTTCTCTCTTGATTTTTTTGCTCATTCATCAATTTTTCTTATTTTAAATTTACAATCCCTTTGGGGATTGACTTCTCTTTAGGGTAATTGATAGCCGTTAACTGACTGTTTTATGAGAAAAAGTGATATAACTTTTTATTCATTGCATAGCAAAAAATGTGATATTGCACGCACTATGTAATAACTTCTCTCACTGGCCTGGAACAACTGAACTTATTGAACTATGTTAGAAAAAATACGCCAGTTTAAGTATCTGCCTGAACTGGCAAGGTTAAGCACAATGATATATCGGCGCGTATTCCGTTGCATAAGTGTGCAAAAAAGTGGAAGACGTATCGAGATTTGTGCGTCTGATCGAGACATGTTTAAAAATGGCTTGCCATAATTAACGTTGTATGTGATAACAGATTTCGGGTTAAACGAGGTACAGTTCTGTTTATGTGTGGCATTTTCAGTAAAGAAGTCCTGAGTAAACACGTTGACGTTGAATACCGCTTCTCTGCCGAGCCTTATATTGGTGCCTCATGCAGTAATGTGTCAGTTTTATCTATGTTATGCCTGCGGGCGAAGAAAACAATCTAAGGAATTTTTCAAATGGCAAAGATTAAAGGTCAGGTTAAGTGGTTCAACGAGTCTAAAGGTTTTGGCTTCATTACTCCGGCTGATGGCAGCAAAGATGTGTTCGTACACTTCTCCGCTATCCAGGGTAATGGTTTCAAAACTCTGGCTGAAGGTCAGAACGTTGAGTTCGAAATTCAGGACGGTCAGAAAGGTCCGGCAGCTGTTAACGTAACAGCTATCTGATCGAATCCACTGATCTGAAGTGTGAATACGCTTCAATCTCGCTATAAAGCCTCGTCGAATGCGAGGCTTTTTACTTTGTTTTATCTTCGCTCCAGTCGTTCGGATATTTGCCCGCCGCATGATTCGCGTTACACTTGCGGCCTTTAGTATCCTGCCGGAGTTGTCATGTCGTTTTCCTGTCCACTTTGCCATCAGCCTCTTTCGCGTGAAAAAAACAGCTATATCTGTCCCCAGCGACATCAGTTTGATATGGCGAAAGAAGGGTATGTCAATCTGCTGCCCGTTCAGCATAAACGGTCTCGTGATCCGGGCGACAGCGCGGAAATGATGCAAGCACGCCGCGCATTCTTAGATGCCGGACATTATCAGCCGCTGCGTGATGCAATTGTCGGCCAATTGCGGGAACGGCTTGATGAAAAGGCCGCGGCGGTGCTGGATATTGGCTGTGGTGAAGGGTATTACACACACGCATTTGCTGATGCGTTGCCCGAAATCACCACGTTTGGCCTGGATGTCTCGAAGGTAGCGATAAAAGCGGCGGCGAAACGCTATCCGCAGGTCACTTTTTGTGTCGCTTCCAGCCACCGTTTGCCGTTCTCCGATACCAGTATGGACGCCATAATACGTATTTACGCGCCGTGTAAAGCAGAAGAATTAGTGCGAGTAGTGAAGCCCGGCGGTTGGGTCATTACTGCCACGCCGGGACCGAGACACTTAATTGAGCTGAAGGGGCTGATTTACAATGAAGTACATCTTCATGCACCTCATGCAGAACAACTGAAAGGTTTTACATTACAGCAGAGTGATGAGTTGTGTTATCTGATGCGTCTTCGCGGTGATGAAGCCGTCGCATTATTGCAGATGACGCCGTTTGCCTGGCGTGCGAAGCCTGAAGTCTGGCAAGCACTGGCAGCAAAAGAAGTGTTCGACTGCCAGACGGACTTTAATATTCACCTCTGGCAGCGTTCTTATTAACCGTGGAAGTGCGTCCAGAGGATCTGGACGCCAATACCGATCAGTACCAGCCCGCCGAGAATTTCCGCTTTTTTCCCAATAATTGAGCCGATAAAGCGACCAACCATCATCCCTAATGTCGACATAATCAAGGTTGCACAACCAATGGCCAATGCGGTCGCGATAATGTTAACCTGCAGGAAAGCAAGACCAACACCCACAGCCATGGCATCCAGGCTGGTGGCAATCGCGGTGGTTACCAGTAGCCAGAAACCGTGTCGACGGCGCGGTTCTTCATCTTCATCATCTGCGCCACGAAAACCCTCAATAATCATTCGCCCGCCGAGAAATATCAGCAGCACAAACGCAATCCAGTGGTTCCATTCAAGGACAAACCGACTGGCTAACATGCCCATTCCCCAGCCGATCAGCGGCGTCAGGGTTTCGACGGCACCAAAAATAAGGCCGGTTCGCAATGCTTCAGAAAATTTCGGTTTATGGAGGGTGGCACCTTTACCGATTGATGCAGCAAAGGCATCCATCGACATACCAAACGCAAGAAGAACAGTAGCAGTGATATTCATGACAACGTCCTGACCGGGGTATCCATAAAACACATCATCGCCCCCAGCAAACATGCATACATGAACAACAAGCCGCGATGGTTTTCGCGTTCATGCAGGCATAGCGATTGATGTGCATATGGTCTCGCCTGACTGAAAGTGTTCAGTCCGTACGTGCCACGTTTTGCAACGAGTATGTTGACACGTACATTTCCGGAATCTGGAAATCAGCTACTCCCCAAATGAGGGCGCAACCTTAACATATTTTGAGAATATAAGACAACTGTTGGAATATATTATTTTATTGTTTTATTGATAACGATTTTCATTTAGATTTATATATCAATGAAACGTTAAAATAAAAAACAAATAAGGGAAGAGGTAATATAGCCTAAGCTATGTCTGATTATTAAAAATACACTAAACATAGCTTTGGCTAAATTCATAACTTATTGAGTTGAAACGAGAAGCTTATAAACTTTTTCCAAATCGTCGATATTTCGAACGCGGATTAACAGCCGGCGCTGTTCTAATTGCATCACCAACACGCCATCTTCCGACAAGTTCATCGCTTTGATTCGGCTATATTCAATCCAGACATTGGCGAAGAAAAAACCTTTTTGTTTAAAGATGATCTTCGGAACGCGGATCCAGAATATATAAAAACCCATCAGAGCCAGTGCACTTAATAACCATGTTGTTATTAGCGCGCCATGATTCGTGACGTTGTTATAGATAAGAATGACAATCAATCCGACGAAGATAACACTATCGATGCGACCACGCCGGAGCAAAGGAATTGCCAGCAGGGTGGGGCCGTTACGGCGGGGCATGATGAACTGATCGTAGATCGCGAAGGCCAGAAGTGCGGCGATGAAAAGAATCAGTACCAGGTCCGTGATTGTCATTAATCCTCCAGATAAAAAAACGGGGCCAAAAGGCCCCGGTAGTGTACAACAGTCTTACAGTCCCAGCAGGCCGCAAGCGTAACCAGCGATACCGATGACGAAGAAGCCAACGATGATCCACAGCGGGTTAACTTTTTTGCGCAACAGCCACATACAAGCAAAGGTCAGCAGCAGTGGTACCAGGCCCGGCATTAACTGGTCCAGAATAGTCTGGACAGTGGTAACGTGTTCTTTGCCCGTCTGGTCAGTAATGCGAGAGACCACCAGTGGGATGTTGACATGTGTCCACTTATTAACCAACGCCCCCATGACAAACAGGCCGAGGATAGACGCCCCTTCCGTCAGTTTTTGCAGGAAGCCACCACCCATATCTTTAACGATATCGATACCTTTGGAGTAACCATACGCTACGCCGTAGTAACGGGTTGCCAGACGCACCAGGTTAAACAGGATGAAGAACAGCAGCGGACCTAACAGGCTGCCGCTCATCGCGATACCAGCCCCCAGCGCTGCAAATACCGGACGTACCGTTCCCCAGAAGATCGGGTCGCCTACACCAGCCAGCGGCCCCATCAAACCGACTTTGATGCCGTTGATAGCACCGTCATCGATCTCTGCGCCATTAGCACGCTGTTCTTCCAGTGCCAGGGTTACGCCGAGAATCGGCGCAGCCACGAATGGCTGGGTGTTAAAGAACTCCAGGTGACGGCGAATAGCCTGTTTACGAGCTTCGTTGTTCTCAGGGTAGAGGCGACGAATTGCCGGTACCATAGAGAAGCAGAAACCCAGTGCCTGCATACGTTCGAAGTTCCATGAACCCTGAAAGAGGTTAGAACGCAGGAAGACGCCACGAATATCACTTTGAGTGAGTTTTTTCTCGGTGGTAGTTTGAGTTGTATCAACCATTTCGCTCACCTGTTAGTCCAGTTCGTTATCGAGATCGTTGTTACCAGCAGCCTGAGCAGGCGCACCGGCTACGCGGTTGTATTTCGGGCTAAGTTGGATGTAGAGCACTGCCATAACAGTACCAATCACACCCAGAGCAACCAGGTTAAAGTTGGTGAATGCTGCGGTTACGAAGCCGAGGTAGAAGAACGGCATCAGGTAGCCAGCACGCATCATGTTGATAACCATCGCATAACCAACCACCACGATCATGCCACCGGCGATATTCAGACCATTGGTCACCACTTCCGGAATCGCATTCAGCATGTTCTGTACTTCGCTGGTACCAACAGACAGCGCAACGATGACGGCCGGAATAGCCACACGCATTGCTTGCAGGAACAGAGAAGAAACGTGGATCCAGGAAATTGCTGTCAGGTTGCCGTTATCAGCTGCCTTATCCGCAGCGTGCTGGAAAGCAACGGTAATAGTACGAACGATGATGGTCAGTACCTGGCCTGCAGCGGCCAGAGGGATTGCCAGTGCGATACCTGCACCAATGCTCTGATGACCTGCGATAACCAGAATGGTAGAAATGATAGAAGCCAGGGCGGCGTCAGGCGCAACGGCAGCACCGATGTTCATCCAGCCCAGCGCGATCATTTCCAGCGTACCACCGATAATAATACCGGTTTTCATATCCCCAAGAACGATACCCACCAGGGTACACGCGATTAGCGGACGGTGAAACTGAAATTCATCGAGGATTGATCCCATACCTGCGATACAGGCTACGATAAATACCAGCACAATTTGAAGAGTGGTAATCTCCATTGTACTTCTCCTGTTTACGTAAGACTAAAGTGTGAAAACTGAATGATAATCAACACAATACGTTACTTATCGATTTTGCTGATCAGATCCATCATTTTCAGTTTCGGATCGGTGGAAACCTTACGGACTTCCAGCTCAATACCGCGCGCATTCAGTTTCTTGAACGCCTCGATATCTTTTTCATCAACCGAAACCGCGTTATTCACCTGGGTTTTACCCTGACGGAATGCCATACCACCGACGTTAACAGAGGTGATTTTCACGCCGCCTTCAACGAGACGCTCTACATCTGTTGGGTTGGTAAATAACAGCATTACGCGTTCGCCAGCATATTTCGGGTTGTTGTAGACGCGAATCATTTTGGCAACATCAACTACGTGTGCTGTTACGCCCGGAGGTGCAACCTGGGTGAGCAGTGTCTTACGAACGGTATCCGCAGCCACTTCATCACTAACAACAATAATACGGGAGACATTGGTTTCTTTGGTCCAGCGGGTGGCGACCTGACCGTGAATCAGACGGTCGTCGATACGAGCAAGGCCAATAACCATGTAGTCGTTTGGTCCCATTGGTTTTGCCGGAGTTGGAGCCGCTTTTGGTGCTGCGGTAGCGGGTGCTGGCGCGGCTTTTTCAACCGGTTTGGCTTTCAGTGCTTTCACGCCTTCACGGCCTGTTTCTACTGCCAGCGCCACCAGTTCATCAAAGCTTGGGTCATCATCACGGGCCATTAACGTTTCCACGAGCATTGGAATGTTAACGCCTGCAATGACTTCATAATGCTCTTTGTCGACGACAATGCGGCTGGCAGCATTGAACGGGCTGCCTCCCCATGTATCAACGAGAAACAGCACGCCTTTAGTGGTGTCGAGTTTTGCCAACTGAGCGTTGTACTTTTCAATCAGCGTTTCGGCATTTTCACCTGGAACGAAATCGATCCAGCCGACGTTTTCCTGCTCGCCTAACAGCATTTCTGCCGTTTTAAGCAACTGCTCTGCAGCCCAACCATGTGTGCCTATAACAATAGCAATGGTCACTTGCTACCTCCTTTATTATCGTTAACACCTCAACGTGCCAGATGTGTTTTTGAATCGTCGTCCACAATCGAATCGATTCAGATAAGGGCTACAACCAAAAACCCCTGCGTTTCGCGATTTATTTTAGATATCGAAAAAATTATTTTATGTGATGAAGATCCGTAATTTAACTTTCGATTAGCAGAAATTTCGAAAGGTAAAATATCCTTGTCACATTCGTTTGCAAAGGAAGGTAAATCTTTGCCAAATCAGAGGCGTCTCTGATATGTTTAACTCCTGTTTAACAACCATGGAGTATAGGGCAGTAGCCCGCAGTATGGATCGTCACCGACGTCATTTCAGCATCAGGCCTTTTAACGCCTGCCTTTCTGGCACTTTATGCCGCACCTTTCGTTTGCATTTTGTCGTTACGCCTGCATTATTTCTGGCGTCGAATAGCTATTCCTTAAGCAGGAGCTTGTCATGGAATTCTTAATGGACCCCTCGATTTGGGCGGGGCTACTCACGCTTGTTGTTCTCGAAATTGTGCTGGGTATCGATAACCTGGTCTTCATCGCCATTCTTGCTGACAAACTGCCGCCAAAACAACGCGATAAAGCGCGTTTGCTGGGATTATCACTGGCGCTGATTATGCGTCTGGGGCTGCTGTCGCTGATTTCATGGATGGTCACGCTGACCAAACCGCTATTTACCGTCATGGATTTCTCCTTCTCCGGACGCGACCTGATTATGTTGTTCGGGGGCATATTCTTGCTGTTCAAAGCAACAACTGAACTGCATGAACGGCTGGAAAACCGCGATCATGATTCCGGCCACGGTAAAGGCTACGCCAGTTTCTGGGTGGTCGTCACACAGATTGTCATCCTTGACGCCGTCTTCTCGTTGGATGCGGTAATTACTGCAGTAGGGATGGTTAACCATTTGCCGGTGATGATGGCGGCGGTAGTGATTGCGATGGCGGTTATGCTGCTGGCATCAAAACCGCTGACGCGATTCGTTAACCAGCACCCCACGGTGGTGGTGCTCTGTCTGAGCTTCCTGTTAATGATTGGTCTGAGTCTGGTGGCAGAAGGTTTCGGTTTCCACATTCCGAAAGGTTACCTGTATGCCGCGATTGGCTTCTCGATCATCATCGAAGTGTTTAACCAGATTGCGCGTCGCAACTTTATTCGTCACCAGTCGACTTTGCCGCTGCGAGCGCGTACTGCCGATGCCATCCTGCGTTTGATGGGCGGGAAACGTCAGGCCAATGTTCAGCACGATGCCGATAACCCGATGCCGATGCCGATCCCGGAAGGTGCGTTTGCCGAAGAAGAACGTTACATGATTAACGGCGTACTGACGCTGGCGTCGCGTTCTCTGCGCGGGATCATGACGCCGCGCGGTGAAATAAGCTGGGTTGATGCTAATCTCGGGGTCGATGAAATCCGCGAGCAACTGCTCTCCTCACCGCACAGTTTGTTCCCGGTATGTCGCGGTGAACTGGATGAAATTATCGGCATCGTACGTGCTAAAGAACTGCTGGTGGCGCTGGAAGAGGGAGTTGATGTGGCGGCGATAGCTTCGGCGTCTCCGGCGATTATCGTCCCGGAAACCCTCGATCCGATCAACCTGCTGGGCGTGCTGCGTCGTGCTCGCGGGAGCTTTGTTATCGTGACCAACGAGTTTGGTGTGGTACAAGGTCTGGTCACGCCGCTGGATGTGCTGGAAGCCATTGCGGGTGAATTCCCGGACGCTGACGAAACGCCGGAAATCATTACCGACGGTGACGGCTGGCTGGTAAAAGGCGGTACAGATTTGCATGCCTTGCAGCAGGCGCTTGATGTTGAGCACCTTGCCGATGACGATGATATCGCGACGGTCGCGGGCCTCGTGATCTCGGCAAATGGTCACATTCCCCGTGTGGGCGATGTGATTGATGTAGGGCCACTGCATATCACCATCATTGAAGCCAATGATTATCGTGTTGATCTGGTTCGCATTGTTAAAGAGCAACCGGCGCACGATGAAGATGAGTAAGCGTTAACGTAACGGCATAATGGGGGTGATATGTCCATTATGCCGGGCGGGCGGCGGTTGGCTGCCCGCCAGCCATTTGGGAAAATCACATAGTGGCATCGGCTGTGCGTACAAATACCCTTGCAAAATATGGACGCCATGACGGCGCAAATATTTCGCCTGTTCTTGCGTTTCCACACCCTCCGCCACCAGTTCAATATTCAGTCTTTGCCCCAGTGCGATGATGATATCGGTCACCGTCGAGTTAACCGCGTCAGAACCTATAGCTGCGGTAAATGACTTATCAATTTTCAGCACGTCAGGACGTAATGTTTCAAGCCAGGAAAATGAACTATTGCCGGTGCCGAAGTCATCAATCGCCAGTTTGACGTTTTTACGATGTAGCTCGCGGGCAATCCGATAATCAACATCCAGTAAGGCATCGCGTTCGGTGATTTCGAGGATCAGTTGCTGAATCGGGTGAGCGCTAAACCAGTACTGATTGAGATCTTTTATCAGCACACCACGGCGAAAATGGCTGGGTGCGACGTTAATGCCAACATGAAACTGACTACTCATCGGGAAAACATGGCGCTGACGAATGGTTTCTGCCATCACATAGCGGGTCAGTGGCACAATTAAATGATGTTCTTCCGCGATAGGAATAAACACATCCGGCGAAATCCAGCCCTGACGCGGATTGTTCCAGCGCAGCAAAATCTCTACGCCAATACATTGCTGGCTGCGCGCATTAAGCAAAGGCTGGCAGAACAATTCGAACTCATGTTGCGCCAGGCCCAGATTGATTTCGCGGGAAAAACTCATTCGGTAAGCGGTCGCCAGCCAGGCGATATAGCCCACAAGTAAACTTAGCAGCACCGCCAGCGGTAATTGTGTTGGAAGATAGTGCCATGCCAGCGCCGTAGCCCCCGGACCATTAACGTTAATGGTAAAAGGAAAGCGTTGCGAAGAAACCTGATAGTTTTCATTGTTTTCAGGTTGCGGAAGGGAATCTACCAGCCCATTACCATAGAGCAAATGCCGACTGTCCACCGTCAGGCTGGCGCTACTGATTTGCGGCAGTTGTGGTTCAAGGAGCATTGCCGTCAGTAAGTCGATGTTAATCATCTCCATGACCCCAGCATTGCTACTGCCCGCTGCAGGCGTCCATTGAATCAAAACCGGACTGCCTTTTATCAGGGCACGGTCGGTCGTCAGTCGTAAAAGTGGTTGCGGTGCAGGAAGTTCAGCCAGAATGTCCACGACGGGCACATTGCGATAACCAAAAATGCTGGAGCAATAAAGTGTGCCGTCTTGCACCAGGCCAATGGATCGCACAGTTTGGAGTTTTGCCGCCTGTTTACGTAATGGCAAATGGGCGACAGAGCAGGGCAGACCAATCAGCGGAAGCAAGACTTCGCTACCTGCCTGTAGGGGAAGCAGTACTTTATCTAATTCCTCTACAGCGTGATTGGCGAATTGTACTACCCGTTGTTGATTTAAGTTACGCTGTGAAATAAATCGCACGCTCAGGGTCGAAGCGAGCGTAACGAGTGCGCAAATCGTACAAACAATCATTCGATTACGGCGATAGGTTTTAATGATCCGTTGTGCTTTTTGCATGCGGGCCACCCTGTAAGCGTATGGCGACAAACGCCTGACGCAACAGTGGAAGTGTAGTGGGGAAAATTACAGCAGACGAGAAAGCGGGAATAAATTCGCCCATCCGTTGCAGATGGGCGAATAAGAAGTATTAGTCACACTGGACTTTGATTGCCAGACCACCGCGTGAGGTTTCGCGGTATTTAGCGTTCATGTCCTTACCGGTTTCGTACATCGTTTCGATGACCTTATCCAGCGAGACGCGCGGTGCACTGGTGCGACGCAGGGCCATCCGCGCGGCGTTAATCGCCTTCACAGAGGCAATGGCATTACGTTCAATGCACGGCACCTGAACTTGCCCTGCAACGGGGTCGCAGGTCAGACCGAGGTTGTGTTCCATGCCAATTTCCGCTGCCACACAAACCTGTTCCGGGCTACCGCCCAACAGCTCGGCAAGGCCCGCAGCAGCCATTGAACAGGCAACACCTACTTCGCCCTGGCAACCGACTTCCGCACCGGAAATAGACGCGTTCATTTTATACAGTGCACCAATCGCGCCCGCTGCCATAAAGTAACGGGTATAGATGTCTGGGCTAACTGATTCAATAAAGTGGTCATAGTAAGCCAGCACTGCCGGAACGATACCGCAGGCACCGTTAGTTGGCGCAGTTACCACACGGCCACCGGCGGCGTTTTCTTCGTTAACTGCCAGCGCAAACATGTTTACCCAGTCAATGACATTCATCGGATCGTTAGACAGTTTATCGCTGGAAACCAGCATCCGGCGCAGGGCCGACGCACGACGTGGCACGCGCAACGGGCCTGGCAGTACGCCTTCGGTATTCATCCCGCGATCGATACATGCCTGCATGGTTTGCCAGACATGCGCGAAATACTCGTCGATCTCTTTCTTGCTGTGCAGCGCCAGTTCGTTTTGCATAGCGAGACCAGACAGCGAAAAGCCGGTTTCATTACAGTACGCGAGCAGTTCGGTGGCAGATTTGAACGGATACGGCACGCTCACTTCGTTGGCAGCATCCTGACCAAAGTGTTCTTCATCGACGATAAAACCGCCGCCGATGGAATAATAAGTTTTGCTGTAGACGACTTCATCGCCGTTATAGGCGTGGATTTGCATACCGTTTTCATGCAGCGGCAGGTTACCGTTATGAAAACGCATCCCGTTGTCGCGCGGGAAATCCACTTCATGCCGTCCCTGTGCCAGCAGCAGACGTTCGCGCTCTTCTACGTCGCGAATAAAACCGGGAATACTGTCGATATCCACGGTGGCAGGTTCGTTACCTGCAAGACCCATAATAATGGCGATATCGGTGTGGTGGCCTTTACCCGTCAGCGACAGTGAACCATAAACGTCCACGGCAACGCGAGTAACGCTATCCAGTAAGCCTTTTTCGACCAGATCATCGACGAACTGTTTACCCGCCTTCATAGGCCCTACGGTATGGGAAGATGAGGGACCAATCCCCACCTTAAACATGTCGAATAGACTAATCACGATAATACTCCTGACAAGGTGACTGGACTTCCAGTAACGAACTAATAACAGCGCATAGTGTAAGAGGGAACGCGGCGACTGGCTTAACTGTTCACATGAATTAAACTAATCAAAAACCGCGATTTAACTAATATTGCGATGATTGTCTCAAGTAGTGTTTTGTAGATGTAAAGATAAGTATAGTCAGGGTTTCACACCAATTTGCAGCGCCAGCTCACGAATTATGCCTGCGGTCATTCCCCATACAAAATACTGTTCGTACCAGGACAGCCATACCCGATGTGAATCGCCACGGCGGTAGATATCTAAAGGATGATAACGACCCAGATGTAATGCCTGGGCGAGCGGCATTTCAAAGACGGCGGAGACTTCATCTTCACTGGCGCGATACGGCAGATCGGGCGGGATAATACCGACCACTGGGGTTACCTGATAGCCAGTGACGCTATCGACGGGCGGCAGCACGCCGATAACCTCAACGGCGGAAGGCGGTATAGCGACCTCTTCTTCAGCTTCGCGCAGCGCAGCGGCGATAACTGATGCGTCCGTGTCATCGACTGCGCCTCCAGGGAATGCCACTTGTCCAGCGTGTTTACGCAGATGAATCGAACGCTGAGTCAGCAACAACCCCGGTTGCGGTCGACGGACGATGGGGATTAACACGGCAGCCTGACGATGATTTAGGGTTTCCCGGTTAATTTGCGGGCGCAAAAGTTGAAAGCGCGATAAAAAATCATCAAGCGTCAGGCTACGGTATTCCACGTCTTACTTCTCCAGTTGGCGTAATATCTTATTAACTTTATCAAAAGTTTCCTGATATTCCGCTTCTTCCTGGCTATCGGCGACAATTCCACCGCCCGCAGAGCAGTAAATTTGTCCGTTAATGGCAGTCAGCGTGCGGATAGTAATGCTGGTGTCCATGTTGCCGCAAAAGCTCAAATAGCCAATGCTGCCGCACCAGGCATTGCGTCGGTGCGGTTCCAGTTCGTCGATAATTTCCATAGCCCGTACTTTCGGTGCCCCGGTTATTGAGCCACCAGGAAAAGCCGCGCGCAACAGATCGCTGGCGTGTAACTGTTCTGGTAGTTGCGCCGTTATGGTGCTGACCAGATGATGCACGGCAGGGAAGGGTTCCACCACGAAGAGCTCTGGTACTTTTACCGAACCTGCTACGGCAACACGACCGATATCATTACGCATTAAATCGACAATCATCAGATTTTCGGCACGATCTTTCGCTGAGTTCGCCAGTTTCTCTGCTTGTTTGCTATCTTCCTGAGGATCGGGCAGGCGTGGTAGCGTGCCTTTAATCGGGCGGGTCTGGATTTCACTATTATCACAAAGGATAAACCGCTCTGGTGAAAGGCTTAAAATCGCGCCCTGCTCAAGGCGTAAAAAAGCGCTAAACGGCGCGCGGTTGGCCTGATTAAGCTGAAGGAATGCCTGCCATTCATCGCCAGAATAGGTCGCATGAAAACGCTGGGCGAGATTCACCTGATAGCAATCACCGCTGTGCAGATATTCCTGTACCTGGCGAAATTTTTCGCCGTACTGCTCGCGGGTCATATTGGATTGCCAGTCGGAAGTGAGCGTGAAATCTTCCTGCGGCGAGAATTGCTGGCTTTCCAGCCAGGCCCGACGGGCATTGACATCATTATGACTCAGCAAAGAAACTGTTAGCGGGTCATCAGTGGTCGTTGTGCGTTTTTCGCTTTCACTAACAACGGTTTCTTTACCGAAAGTGGTTAAAGTGCAAATCGGCTCGGCGACCACAATATCAAAGCGGCTATATGGATGATCGGCATAGCCGGAGTGTAAAAGCATCGCCCACGGCAGGTGGCTTAAGCGTGAGAAATAAAATTCAGCGGCGTCCTGACGCCAGGGTAAAGTAATCACAGCGGGAGATAACGTCTTCATCAGTCCTGACTCTACTGGCTATGTGCCGGGTAGCATGAAATAATTAGCGCCAACAATTTAGCAGGAGTTAACAATGTTTGCAGGTTTACCTTCACTCACCCATGAACAGCAGCAAAAAGCTGTCGAGCGGATCCAGGAACTGATGGCTCAAGGGATGAGCAGCGGCCAGGCAATCGCGCTGGTGGCAGAAGAGCTGCGTGCCAACCATTCCGGCGAGCGAATCGTGGCGCGTTTTGAGGATGAAGACGAGTAACACACTTATCCGTATCGCTTTCGTTATAGAAGCCGATGGTTATTTGATTGTGAGAAAAAGGACGCTTTTCATATGTGATTAAAAGCGTCCTGACCCATTTATGCTGATGTAAATTTAACTTAGACCAGTGCTTTTAGTTCTTCCTGCATATATGTTGAAAAGTATTCAGGATTTTTAATCACAATGCGTTCACCAGACTCCATTTTTTTTGCCCATCCAACCATTTTTTCCGTGAACCCCGGGTTCCAGCCTTCCAGGTCAGCTCGCGTCGTAATATCAGCGGCACTCGCGGGTACTCCCAGTTCTTTTAAATATTTAAAGATTCCCTTCGCCGTACTTTCATTCATCGAACTTGGTGTTGGTGCTGATACATCCATGGCACCAATGAAATCCAGGGCTTTATCTATTACAGCAGGCATATTCTTATCCTTAAAATTAACCATGTTATCGATAAGGCTATATATGACCTTAATTTGCATCTAATATCAAAGGGATTATAACGATATGGCACGAGTTAACCTGTTGACATTCAGGTGTTTTAAAGGTAGCAGCTCATGGTGTGTTATCCAGTAAGAGGGAGAAAATTAACGGTCAGTTCTCACGCTATAACCAAATTGTTCAGCTAAGAAAGAAAACCAGAGACGCTAATCGAAGGGCGAACACAACGGCATTGTTATGTTTATTTATATAGTTAGTTTTATAGCTAAAATTGAAATTATAAAAATAAATAATGAATTAGCAGGAGCATCAACAGTAATATCTTAATCTCTGGTCGATTTATGTAAAACCGACCAGTATTATCGATAAATTATCGTCTGACTTATTTTGCTTCGATAAAGCTTACACCGCAGCCACAATCTTAATTTCAACTTTATACTTCGGGTTCATCAAACCCGCTTGTACCGTGCAGCGCACCGGCGCATGACCCGCGACAACCCAGGCATCCCACGCTTTATTCATCGCCGCGAAGTCGTTTTTATCAGCCAGGAAAATGGTGGCATCCAGAATGCTCGATTTATTGCTGCCCTGTTTTTCCAGCACGGCGTCAATCTGCGCCAGCGTGTTGGCGGTTTGGTCAAAAGCATCGGCGTCGAGGTTTTCCGGTACACCAGTGTAGTAGAGCGTGTTGTTGTGGATCACCACATCAGACCAGCGGGCTTCAGCATCGATACGAACGATAGTCATCATTTTGTCCTCATTATCCTTCCATTTTCGTGCTGCAAAGACTGCCACAATGTGAGGTCGCCGTCACCACTTCAACTGGCGAAAGCGCCCTCATCCTGACATAATCCCTGTTCAAATCAACAGGGGGTAGTGTGACGGACGATTTTGCACCAGACGGTCAGTTGGCGAAAGCGATACCAGGCTTTAAGCCGCGAGAACCACAGCGACAGATGGCGGTAGCCGTCACCCAGGCGATAGAAAAAGGCCAGCCGCTGGTGGTGGAAGCCGGAACCGGTACGGGCAAAACCTACGCTTACCTGGCCCCTGCGCTGCGGGCGAAAAAGAAAGTCATTATCTCGACCGGTTCAAAAGCGTTGCAGGATCAGCTCTACAGCCGCGATTTGCCAACGGTTTCAAAGGCGTTGAAATATACGGGCAACGTGGCGTTGCTGAAAGGGCGCTCAAACTACCTCTGCCTCGAACGTCTCGAACAACAGGCGCTAGCGGGCGGCGATCTGCCGGTACAAATATTAAGCGATGTGATCCTGCTGCGCTCCTGGTCTAATCAAACAGTCGATGGTGATATCAGCACCTGCGTCAGCGTGGCGGAAGATTCACAGGCGTGGCCGCTGGTCACCAGCACCAACGATAACTGCCTTGGCAGCGACTGCCCGATGTATAAAGATTGCTTTGTAGTCAAAGCACGCAAAAAAGCGATGGACGCCGATGTGGTGGTGGTAAACCATCATCTCTTTCTGGCGGATATGGTGGTGAAAGAGAGTGGATTTGGCGAACTGATCCCGGAAGCTGACGTCATGATCTTCGACGAAGCCCACCAGCTGCCCGACATTGCCAGCCAGTATTTTGGTCAGTCACTCTCCAGTCGACAACTGCTCGACCTGGCAAAAGACATCACCATCGCCTACCGCACCGAATTAAAAGACACCCAGCAGTTACAAAAGTGCGCTGACCGTCTTGCCCAGAGTGCGCAGGATTTTCGCCTGCAACTCGGTGAGCCAGGTTATCGCGGTAACCTGCGTGAGCTGTTAGCTAATCCGCAAATTCAGCGGGCATTTTTACTGCTCGATGACACTCTGGAACTTTGTTATGACGTGGCGAAACTGTCGCTGGGGCGTTCCGCCTTGCTGGATGCGGCATTTGAACGCGCCACGTTATATCGCACACGGCTGAAACGGCTAAAAGAGATCAATCAGCCGGGCTACAGCTACTGGTACGAATGCACTTCGCGCCATTTTACTCTGGCTCTCACGCCGCTCAGCGTGGCGGATAAATTCAAAGAGTTAATGGCGCAAAAACCCGGTAGCTGGATCTTTACCTCAGCAACGCTGTCGGTGAACGACGATCTGCATCATTTCACCTCGCGGCTTGGCATTGAACTGGCAGAGTCGTTGCTGTTACCCAGCCCCTTTGATTACAGCCGCCAGGCGTTACTCTGTGTGCCGCGCAACCTGCCGCAAACTAATCAACCGGGTTCCGCACGGCAACTGGCGGCAATGCTGCGACCGATCATCGAAGCTAACAACGGTCGTTGTTTTATGCTTTGTACCTCGCACGCCATGATGCGCGATCTGGCCGAGCAGTTCCGCGCTACCATGACGCTTCCCGTTTTGTTGCAGGGGGAAACCAGCAAAGGGCAACTGTTGCAGCAATTTGTCAGCGCCGGTAACGCGCTTCTTGTGGCAACCAGCAGTTTCTGGGAAGGGGTGGACGTGCGTGGCGATACATTGTCATTGGTGATTATCGACAAATTGCCGTTTACCTCGCCGGATGATCCACTATTAAAAGCACGCATGGAAGATTGCCGTTTGCGCGGTGGTGATCCGTTCGATGAAGTACAACTGCCGGATGCGGTCATTACTCTCAAGCAGGGGGTAGGGCGATTGATTCGCGACGCCGACGATCGCGGCGTGTTAGTGATTTGCGACAATCGGCTGGTGATGCGCCCTTACGGCGCGACGTTTCTCGCCAGTCTGCCGCCAGCGCCGCGCACCCGTGACATTGCCCGTGCGGTTCGTTTCCTTGCGATACCATCCTCCAGGTAATTTGTTACGGAGTATGGTATGATGCGCGCCTTTTTATTGATCTAAGCACGAAGACCCATGCGAATTCTGGCTATCGATACCGCGACAGAGGCCTGCTCTGTCGCCCTGTGGAACGACGGTACTGTCAACGCTCATTTTGAGCTTTGCCCTCGTGAACATACTCAACGAATCTTACCGATGGTGCAGGATATCCTGACCACCAGCGGAACTTCCCTGACTGACATAAACGCTCTGGCTTACGGGCGCGGCCCCGGTAGCTTCACCGGCGTGCGCATTGGTATTGGCATTGCGCAAGGACTGGCACTTGGCGCGGAGTTACCAATGATTGGCGTCTCCACGCTAATGACGATGGCGCAAGGGGCGTGGCGCAAAAACGGCGCAACCCGCGTGCTGGCAGCTATTGACGCGCGAATGGGCGAAGTTTACTGGGCCGAATATCAGCGTGATGAAAACGGTATCTGGCACGGTGAAGAAACCGAAGCCGTACTCAAACCCGAACTCGTTCATGAACGAATGCAACAGCTTTCCGGCGAATGGGTGACAGTAGGGACGGGCTGGCAAGCCTGGCCGGATCTCGGTAAAGAGAGCGGGCTGGTTTTGCGCGATGGCGAAGAGTTACTGCCCGCTGCAGAAGATATGCTGCCGATTGCGTGCCAGATGTTTGCCGAGGGTAAAACGGTGGCGGTGGAACATGCTGAACCAGTTTATTTACGTAACAACGTCGCATGGAAGAAACTTCCGGGCAAAGAATGAATCTTAAGAGTATGCCCTGAGAAAAAAAGGAGTCGCATCATGGCGGTTCAAAAGAATGTTATCAAAGGCATACTGGCAGGTACGTTTGCGCTAATGCTGAGCGGTTGTGTCACTGTGCCGGACGCCATTAAAGGCAGCAGTCCCACGCCGCAACAAGATTTAGTTCGGGTGATGAGTGCGCCGCAGCTGTACGTTGGTCAGGAGGCACGCTTTGGCGGCAAAGTGGTTGCGGTACAAAACCAGCAAGGGAAAACCCGCCTGGAAATTGCCACCGTACCACTGGACAGCGGAGCCAGACCGACGCTGGGAGAACCTTCTCGCGGTCGCATTTATGCCGATGTGAACGGTTTTCTGGACCCGGTGGATTTCCGCGGACAACTGGTGACGGTAGTCGGGCCAATCACCGGTGCGGTTGACGGCAAAATCGGTAATACGCCCTATAAATTTATGGTGATGCAAGTAACGGGTTACAAACGTTGGCATTTAACCCAGCAGGTGATTATGCCGCCTCAGCCGATTGATCCATGGTTTTATGGCGGTCGTGGCTGGCCCTATGGCTACGGCGGATGGGGCTGGTATAATCCCGGCCCCGCGAGAGTACAAACAGTTGTAACTGAATAATTGCTTGTTTTTAAAGAAAAAGAAACAGCGGCCGGTCCGCTGTTTCTGCATTCTTACGGTAAAGATAAAAATAAATAGTGACGCGCTTCGCAACCTTTTCGTTGGGTAATTATCAAGCTGGTATGATGAGTTAATATTATGTTAACGATATGTTTATTACTTGGGGTTGCGATGACGACGAACACGCATTTTAGAGGTGAAGAATTGAAGAAGGTTTGGCTTAACCGTTATCCCGCGGACGTTCCGACGGAGATCAACCCTGACCGTTATCAATCTCTGGTAGATATGTTTGAGCAGTCGGTCGCGCGCTACGCCGATCAACCCGCGTTTGTGAATATGGGGGAGGTGATGACCTTCCGCAAACTGGAAGAACGCAGTCGCGCGTTTGCCGCTTATTTGCAACAAGGGTTGGGGCTGAAGAAAGGCGATCGCGTTGCGTTGATGATGCCTAACTTATTGCAATATCCGGTGGCGCTGTTTGGCATTTTGCGTGCCGGGATGATCGTCGTAAACGTTAACCCGTTGTATACCCCGCGTGAGCTTGAGCATCAGCTTAACGATAGCGGCGCATCGGCGATTGTTATCGTGTCTAACTTTGCCCACACTCTGGAAAAAGTGGTTGATAAAACCGCCGTTCAGCATGTTATTCTGACCCGTATGGGCGATCAGCTATCTACGGCAAAAGGCACGGTAGTCAATTTCGTTGTTAAATACATCAAGCGTCTGGTGCCGAAATACCATCTGCCAGATGCCATTTCATTTCGTAGCGCCCTGCACAACGGCTACCGGATGCAGTATGTCAAACCAGAACTGGTGCCGGAAGATTTAGCTTTCCTGCAATACACCGGCGGCACCACTGGTGTGGCGAAAGGCGCGATGCTGACTCACCGCAATATGCTGGCGAACCTGGAACAGGTTAACGCGACCTATGGTCCGCTGTTGCATCCGGGCAAAGAGCTGGTGGTGACGGCGCTGCCGCTGTATCACATTTTTGCCCTGACCATTAACTGCCTGCTGTTTATCGAACTGGGTGGGCAGAACCTGCTTATCACTAACCCGCGCGATATTCCAGGGTTGGTAAAAGAGTTAGCGAAATATCCGTTTACCGCTATCACTGGCGTTAACACCTTGTTCAATGCGTTGCTGAACAATAAAGAGTTCCAGCAGCTGGATTTCTCCAGTCTGCATCTTTCCGCAGGCGGAGGGATGCCTGTTCAGCAAGTGGTGGCAGAACGTTGGGTGAAACTGACTGGACAGTATCTGCTGGAAGGTTATGGCCTGACCGAGTGTGCGCCGCTGGTCAGCGTTAACCCGTATGATATTGATTATCATAGTGGTAGCATCGGTTTACCGGTGCCGTCGACGGAAGCCAAACTGGTGGATGATGATGATAATGAAGTACCACCGGGTCAACCAGGTGAGCTTTGTGTCAAAGGACCGCAGGTGATGCTGGGTTACTGGCAGCGTCCGGATGCTACCGATGAAATCATCAAAAATGGCTGGTTACACACCGGCGACATCGCGGTGATGGATGAAGAAGGATTCCTGCGCATTGTCGATCGCAAAAAAGACATGATTCTGGTTTCCGGTTTTAACGTCTATCCCAACGAGATTGAAGATGTCGTCATGCAGCATCCTGGCGTACAGGAAGTCGCGGCTGTTGGCGTACCTTCTGGCTCCAGTGGTGAAGCGGTGAAAATCTTCGTAGTGAAAAAAGATCCATCGCTTACCGAAGAGTCACTGGTGACTTTTTGCCGCCGTCAGCTCACGGGCTACAAAGTACCGAAGCTGGTGGAGTTTCGTGATGAGTTACCGAAATCTAACGTCGGAAAAATTTTGCGACGAGAATTACGTGACGAAGCGCGCGGCAAAGTGGACAATAAAGCCTGAGCGTTAAGTCAGTCGTCAGACGCCGGTTAATCCGGCGTTTTTTTTGACGCCCACTAAAGAGAATACAATTTGAATTACCAAATGATTACCACGGACGATGCGCTGGCTTCTTTGTGTGAAGCCGTCCGTGCCTTTCCGGCGATAGCCCTGGATACTGAATTTGTTCGTACGCGCAC
>PPYF01016873.1_pt1 | contig 33209 bp, 29 predicted proteins | sample 1559871 | NCBI WGS metagenome assembly PPYF01 (sample SAMN08240021, study PRJNA423297) | Human gut metagenome, whole genome shotgun sequencing project.
GTATTAAGTTAATTTTTAACTATATTAAAATGCAACTACAAGTAAAAATAGTTATTGATTTATAAAACAATATAAAAAGTTTAATTATTTTAAGAGTTAATTTAGTTATAGATAAATAATAAACAAAGATTGTATTTTTTCTGTTCGTGTTTATTTCCATAATGAAATTAAACTGGGTTAATAATATACCCAGAAATAGGTATGAGCAGTTTATAATAAATGAGATGAACTAATTTGAAAAAAGTGTCGATACCATCATGATTTAACGAGCTATTACCATTATACTAACCAAGCCCTTACCCTATTGATACAAAGGATATGAAGATGGAAGACAAACTACAACAAAGTGCATTGGATTTTCATGAATTCCCTAATCCTGGCAAAATCACAGTGACACCAACTAAACCACTAATAACACAACGTGACTTAGCATTAGCTTATTCACCGGGTGTTGCGGCTCCTTGCCTTGAAATTGCGGCTAATCCTTTAGCTGCGTATCGCTTTACAGCGAAAGGTAACTTGGTTGCCGTTATCTCTAATGGTACGGCTGTTTTAGGACTCGGTAATATTGGCGCCTTAGCAGGTAAACCTGTGATGGAAGGTAAAGGCGTATTATTTAAAAAATTCTCCGGCATTGATGTATTTGATATTGAAGTGAATGAAACCGATCCTGATAAATTGGTGGATATTATCGCTTCATTAGAACCGACTTTTGGTGGGATCAATTTAGAAGATATTAAAGCACCGGAATGCTTCTATATTGAACAAAAACTGCGTGAGAGAATGAATATCCCTGTCTTTCATGATGATCAGCATGGTACGGCAATTATTTCTACGGCCGCTATTATCAACGGGTTACGTATTGTTCGTAAAAATATTGATAAAGTTCGCTTAGTGGTTTCAGGTGCCGGTGCTGCTTCTATCGCGTGTATGAACCTTCTTGTCGCTTTAGGGTTAAAGCGTGAAAATATTGTTGTTTGTGACTCAAAAGGGGTTATTTATCAAGGCCGTGAAGCCAATATGGCAGAAACTAAAGCGGCTTATGCGATTAAAGATAACGGCAGTCGCACACTTGATGATGTGATCAACGATGCCGATATTTTCTTAGGGTGCTCAGGGCCGGGCGTACTGACCCAAGAGATGGTGAAAAAAATGGCACGCGACCCGCTGATCCTTGCGCTAGCAAATCCGGAGCCAGAAATTTTACCACCGTTAGTCAAAGCGGTACGATCAGATGCGATTATTTGTACCGGACGCTCTGATTTTCCTAATCAGGTCAATAATGTTCTCTGTTTCCCGTTCATTTTCCGTGGTGCGCTGGATGTGGGGGCAACCGCTATCAATGAAGAGATGAAACTTGCCTGTGTACATGCAATTGCTGAATTGGCACTGGCAGAACAAAATGAAGAGGTTGCTAGCGCATATGGCGATCAAGAACTGTCATTTGGCCCAGAATACATTATTCCAAAACCTTTTGATCCACGTTTAATTGTTAAAATTGCGCCTGCCGTTGCAAAAGCTGCGATGGATTCAGGTGTGGCAACCCGTCCAATTGAAGATTTCGCCGCTTATATCGAACACCTCAATGAATTCGTTTATAAAACGAATTTATTTATGAAACCTATCTTTGCTCAAGCGAAAAAAGAGAAAAAACGCATTGTATTGGCGGAAGGGGAAGATAACCGCGTTCTGCATGCGACTCAAGAATTAGTCACTTTAGGACTTGCTGAGCCGATCCTAATTGGTCGTCCTAGTGTGATTGAAATGCGTATTCAGAAATTAGGCTTACATATTCAAGCGGGTAGAGATTTTGAAGTTGTAAACAATGAAAACGATCCGCGTTTTAAAGAATATTGGCAAGAATATTATCAAATAATGAAACGTCGCGGTGTTTCGCAAGAACAAGCTCGTCGAGCCGTTATTGGTAATCCAACACTGATTGGCGCAATTATGGTACGTAGAGGGGAAGCAGACGGCTTGATCTGTGGAACCGTGGGAAGTTATTCGGAACATTTTGAAATATATAAAAATGTTTTTGGTTTACGTGAAGGATCTAATACTGCAGGGGCGATGAATGCACTATTACCGCCGAGTGGTAACACCTTTATTACTGATACCTATGTAAATGAAGATCCTACCGCTGAGCAACTTGCTGATATCACTATAATGGCGGCAGATACTATTCGTCGCTTTGGTATTGAGCCAAAAGCAGCATTAGTATCCCGCTCAAGTTTTGGCTCTTTTGACAGCCCATCATCTATAAAATTAAGAAAAGCGTTAGAGCTTATTAAACAACGCGCACCAGAATTAGAAATTGATGGTGAAATGCATGCTGATGCTGCTTTAGTTGAGTCAATTCGTCGCGATATTATGCCAGACAGCCCACTAAAAGGTTCAGCTAATCTGTTAGTGATGCCAACAATGGAAGCGGCGCGCATTAGCTATAACTTATTACGTGTCACTAGCTCCGATGGGGTAACGGTAGGTCCAGTGTTAATGGGAGTTGCTAAACCTGCCCATATTTTAACGCCAATTGCATCTGTTCGTCGCATTGTTAATATGGTGGCATTAGCTGTGGTAGAAGCACAAACACAATCTCAACGCTAATCGCTAAACTGATTAAAATAACCACCTTAAGCAAAGCGCCTTTTTTAATAAAAGGCGTTTTTATTTTACGGTATCAATCCGTCAGTATCAAATACAAATAATTATAACAATGATATTGATAATTATTCTTATTAATATTAATCTAAGCCTATATTAAAAATAAGTAAATATAACTATAAGGTTAATATGTTTTTTTCAATATCTAAATGGTTCCTGTTATTAGCTTCACTTATTACTGTCTGCGCATGTAGTACAGTAGAAAAAAACACCGTACCTAGCACAACTCCCGCTATTATTACATCAGCCAATATTATTGATACGCGTACAGGAAAGACAATCACAGCTAATACGCTATTAACTCAATTAGCCAGCCAGCCGCGGGTGATTGTTGGCGAAAAACATGACAATCAATATCACCATGAGATTGAGTATTGGTTAATGACACAACTTCCCAACAAACGTCCTCAAGGTGCGGTTTTATTAGAGATGTTGACGCCAGATCAGCAAAATTTAGTTGATAATACGAAAAAACGTTATTCTAGCTCACAATATTTACGTGATGAACGTTTAATGTCTGTACTCAATTGGAATAAAGGCTGGTCTTGGAAAGGGTATGGCAATCTGATTAAAGAAGGGCTACAAGCAGATTATCCATTATTAGCTGCTAATATTGATCGCAGTGATATTGCAAATGCATATAAAAATCCACCTAATATTGAAGGTGAATATTCAACGCAACCTGCTGTTCGTCAGCTTATTAGTAAAACTATTGAGCTTTCTCATGATGGCGCACTTGATAAAACACAAATTGAAAAAATGACCGTGATCCAACAACTGCGTGATCGTGCAATGGCAAAAAGTTTATTAAATGCCCCGATGCCCGCACTGTTGATTGCCGGCTCATTTCATGCCACTAAATTAATGGGTGTACCTTTACATATTAAAGATTTAGCCCCTAATGAAACAGTCACGGTACTTATCATGGCAGAAGAAGGTAGCGATATTACTTCTGAACATGCCGATTATTTGTGGATAACTCCTGCAGCCCATCCTTGATTATTGATAATACGCATATGTTGATCTCTTCTTCCGTTAACCAAATGGCGCAATTACAGCCTTGTCGATATTCGGGCTTTATTTTATCAATAGTATTTCATTTTACTTTAGTCATTAGTTATTTCTATATCACGCAACAACGCCCGGTGATAATCCATCAACCTGCACCGGCTGTTATGCTTAGCTTAAGTGAAAACGTCCAAGCGGTGAATAAAGAAAAACAGATTGTCGGTGTTGATCAGCAAATGGCTGTCGCCAGCCAAAAAAAACAGCAACAAGAGATTGCGGAGAAACAACCCAATCTTATTATTAATGAAAATGCAGATATTTTGCTTGAAAAGCCGAAAAAAGTGCTACAAAACCAGACTTCAGTTAAGGTTGCCCCTTCAATTGCACCAACCAAACCTTCACCTATTGTCAGTGAAAATGTATCGAGCCTATCCGCGCCCTCAACAAGCCATTCTGTTGCGAAACAACAGGCTAACGATGTTTCTGCAAATTATGATAGTGATGCAAATAAAGAAGCAGATGCCTTGGCATTATGGCAAGCTAAAGCCAAAGGTCATTTAAATCGTTATAAAGCTTATCCTGAAGAAGCGAAAAGAAAAGGGCGTACGGGAGCACCTAAAGTGCGTTTTATTGTTGATGGACAAGGTTATGTCATAGCCTGCGAATTGATTAATAGCAGTGGTGTCCGCTCACTAGATAAAGAGGCACAAAGTGTTATTAAGCGTGCTCAGCCATTACCAAAGCCCCCAGAAGAACTGCTTTTTAATGGTCAAATAACAATTGAAATGGCAATTGAATTTTCCACATTGACTTTATAATCCTAACATAACAAGGAATTAAACATGTTATCCGCGACAAGAAAAACGGTGACGCAGGGATTAACAGGTGCCATGATGGCAATCTTGATCACCGCAACACCGACAATGGCTCAAACAGAGAAGGACGTTATTATGATGCCACCGAAAGCGAATAAAATCCCCCATGTGATGACAGAACATGGTGACACTCGTACTGATAATTATTATTGGCTTAGGGATGATGCACGCAAAGATAAACAAGTTATTGACTATCTTAAGGCTGAAAATGCTTATACTGAGTCAGTAATGGCAGCGGGCAAAACACTAGAAAATACGCTCTATAATGAGATGGTTGAGCGTATGGCACAAAATGATGCCTCAGTGCCTTATGACTATAATGGCTATACTTACCAAACCATTTACCAAGAAGGTAAAGACTTTCCTATTTATCAACGTAAACCAATAGGAAGTGATGGAGAATGGGAAATTCTTGTTGATGGTAATGAACGAGCTAAAGGACATGAGTTTTATCAATTAGGTGATTTAGCCATTAGTCCAGATAACAAACGTATTGCTATTGCTGAAGATAAAGAAGGACGTCGCAACTATACAGTTGCTTATAAAGATCTGACAGATAAAACATGGCAAGAGAATGTCTTAACCAATATTTCAGCGAATTTAGTATGGGCAAATGATAGCCAAACACTGTTCTATGTAGATAAAGATCCGCAAACTTTATTGCCATACCAGATTTATCGCCATCAATACGGTAGTGATAGAAAACAAGACGTGAAAATCTTTGAAGAGAATGATGATCGTTTTTATACCTGGATGGAAAAAAGCAAATCAGAAGATTATATTCTAGTCACTATTGCAAGCTCTACAACTTCTGAATATCGTTTAATTGATGCCAATGCACCAGAAAAACCCATGGTGGTTTTTTCTCCTCGCCAAGAAGGGCGAGAATATTACATCGATCATTTTAAAGGTGAATTTTATATTCGCTCTAATCATGAAAGTGAGCTATATGGTCTTTATAAAACGGCCTCTATCGATGCACCTTGGCAAACCGTAATTGCTCCTCAGCCAGAAGTAGACTTGGAAAGCTTCGAACTGTTTAATCGTTGGTTAGTGCTTGAAGAGCGCAAACAAGGTTTAGTGTCATTACGCCAAATTGATTGGAAAACAGGACAATCAACAAATATTATTTTTGATGATCCTGTCTATATGGCATGGCTAAGTGTCAATCCACAAGCTGATAGTGAAGAGTTACGTTTTGGTTATACCTCAATGACCACGCCTTCTTCTACCTATCAATGGAATATGCAAACCAAAGAAAAACAATTGCTTAAACAGCAGGAAGTGAAAGGCTTTAAGCATGATTTGTATGAAAGTGAACGTATTTGGGTAAAAGCACAAGATGGTATAGAGGTGCCTGTATCGCTGGTTTATCGTAAAGACTTATTTAAGAAAGGCGAAAATCCAATCTTAATTTACGGTTATGGCTCTTACGGCAGCAGTATCGACCCCTCGTTTAGCTCTGCCCGTTTAAGTTTATTAGATAGAGGTTTTGTATATGCCATTGTCCATGTCAGAGGTGGCGGTGAATTAGGTAAACGCTGGTATAACCAAGGGAAAATGGAGCATAAAGTCAACTCCTTTACTGACTTTATCGACGCCACAAAATACCTTATTAACCAAGGTTATGGTGCACCCAAACATGTCTACGCGATGGGCGGTAGTGCTGGTGGATTACTTATGGGAGCCGTTATCAATATGGCACCTGAACTCTACCGTGGTGTTGTGGCCCAGGTACCATTTGTAGATGTTTTGACAACCATGCTGGATGCTTCTATTCCATTAACAACAGGTGAATATGAAGAGTGGGGTGATCCTGCAGATAAAGACGTTTATTTCCGCTTAAAATCTTATAGTCCTTACGATAATGTTGAGGCTAAAGCCTATCCTCATTTATTGGTCACTACAGGTTTACATGATTCTCAAGTTCAATATTGGGAGCCGGCAAAATGGGTGGCTAAATTACGTGAATTAAAAACAGATAATAATTTACTTCTGCTTGAAACAGATATGAGTGCAGGACATGGAGGTAAATCCGGTCGTTTTAATCGTCTACGTGATACTGCGAGAGAATATGCCTTTATTTTAATGTTAGAGCAGTCTGATATTTATTTTAAGACACAAAATATCAAGTAATTAAATCAAGCCTTTTAAATTTTTAATGATTAGCCTGTCTCTCTTTAATGAGAGACAGGGTTAATGCTATTGATTCTTATCTTATAAAACAATAATAACAATATCGTTATTTATTAAATTAAATAACTTTTAGCTTATAGAAAGCAAAGTGAGCCTATTTAAATAAAACAAAGAATAGGTTTATTATGAAAACTCAATTAACAAGGAACATACTTGGCTCTTGTATTTTATTTTCTGGTATTCATTCTCTGGTGTTTGCGGCTGAAACGGAAAAAACAGTTCAATTTAGTAGTTTAAAAGTCTCATCGGCACAAAAACAAACACCAGAGCAAAAAGCGTTAGCTAAGCCGGGGGCTTATAGTGCTATTGGTGAAATCAATAATCTTAGCTCGGTAGAACAAGCATTACGATCTACACCGGGAACTTACACCCAAATGGATGCCAGTCAGCCGGGTGTTGGGGTTAATATCCGGGGATTAAGTGGTTTTGGTCGAGTCAATATGATGATTGATGGGGTGACACAAACGATGTATAGCACGTCACCTAGCCAATATGCGCATGGTGGACAACCATACAACCAGTTTAATAGCATGATCGATCCTAACTTTATTGTGCAAATTGATATTTCTCGTGGTCAACAAGATGGTGAAAATAGTATTAATGCGTTAGCGGGGAGTGCTAATTTTAAAACAATAGGTATTGATGATGTTTTATTTTCTAATCATCGTTGGGGAATAAGAAGTAAAGCGGCTCGAGGGACTAATGGATTAGGTTATAACGGTATGGTTGCGATTGCAGGAAAACAGCCGATATTTAATCATGATGGTTATATTGGCGCTATGTTTGCCATAAGTGGACATAATATTGAATCTTCTTATAAAAATGGGGCAGGTTTTAATAGTCATGAGTTTGCAACCACTAAAGACTTTAACCAAAAGCCACATTCTGAATTAGCAAAAATATCGTTTAAACCCAATGATTCTCATGAAATAGAATTAAGCGGTCGGTTTTATAATAATAAATTTAATCGAAGAACCATAGAGAGCCAAGATTATTATGCTAAATATCGTTATACCCCACTAAACGATCTTTTTGATAGTGAAATATTATTGAGTAGAAGCCAAGCTTCACAAAAATTTGCCGGTGACTCTTTAATGTCATTACGCAATGGACATGCGAAAAATATTTCCAATGCACTTGTCGCTAAAAATACCAGTCGATTTAATTATCATGAGCTGGATATGGCACTAACATTAGGTACTAAACTGATGTCGATTGATTATAATCGAGAAGTGACAGCTCCTTCGAGCGAACCATGGCAATCACAAAATATGATTGAATACAATGTATTTGCTCCGCAAGGAAAAAACGAAATCAGCAGTCTTTTTTCACAAATAAAATTTGAATACGATATTTATACCCTCGCATTAAATTTAAACTATACGGATTATCATATTAAAGGATATAAACCCGCTTGTGATCCCAAAGCAGCGTGTTTTCCTGAAGGTGCGATGAATGTTAATCGCCACGAAAAAGCGTGGGAGCCGGGAGCACTCTTTTCTGCACAAATTATCCCTGAATTTGAACCATTTATCAGTTATGCCCATACGACAAGGGCACCAAACCCACAGGAAATTTTCTTTGCTAATGAAGGTGGGGCATCGATGAACCCCTTTTTAAGAAGTGAGAAAGCGGATACTTTCCAAATAGGTTTTAATAGTTATCGCCCTGATTTAATTGTTGCCGGAGACAGCTTTCGCTTAAAAGCACTTTGGTATCATACTAAAGTTAAAAACTATATTTCCAGTGATTCTTATAATGTTTGTAAAGGGGGTAAACGCTGTAAAATCGATGGCACTTTTACTGACGATGACTACAGTGGCATGGAATACGATGGAAATATCTATTTATACACAAATAGCCTTGATCCTGTCACGATGAGAGGCTATGAACTACAAGTAAACTATGATGCTGATGTATTTTATACCACACTTTCTTATAGCAATGAGCGTACCTCACAACCCACTTCTCTTGCGATGGGGGATTTTGGGCAAAGTCCTGCATCAGAACTTCCCAAATACTACGCAACAATTGATGCTGGTGTGAGGTTATTCGATGACCGATCTCTCGAATTAGGCACCATCATTCAAATTACCGGTAAAAGTCGTAAAGCTTCAGCTGAAGGGTTTGATTTTGATACAGGCACTATTCCCATGGTCGAACAAGAAAAAATCCCTACCGTGATCAACGCGTACGCTAACTATCAAATGAATAAAAATGTATCATTAAAATTTGCGGTACATAATCTCATGAATAAAAATTATTCAAATGCACTTGATAGAAGTAATTCAGCGCCAATTATGGATGAACAGGGACAAAATAAACAAACGGCTAGAGGCAGAAGTTTCCTGTTTGGTGGAGAAATTCGTTTTTAATATAAACGGTAATATACCCTGAAAGCAGGGCGAAAGCGTTTTCTGCTATCCATCGTTACCAAGTAACACAAACGGCATCATTAAGATGCCGTTGTTATGGTTGCCATGTATATGGTTTAAATGGATGACTTGCTCTTGGGGGCTGGTTTACGTTTAGCAGGTATTTTTTGTGTATTTATCACTTCACTGGTGATCCAGCCATCTTCAACACGCGTTTTTAGCGTATCACCTTTTTTAACTTGTTTCGTATTTTTCAGTACGTCACCTGAAGCAACTTCACTAATGCTGTAACCGCGAGAAAGGGTTGCGAGAGGACTCACACTTTCTAAACGTGAACAGCTAATTGCAAATTGTTCACGTTGACGAGCAAGCTGTTGTGAAATACTTTCTCTCATACGATAAATTAACTGTTGTTGTTGGCGCAGTAGTGCTTGTATTTGAGGGCTTGGCTCTTGGTAATTAAGGCGTTTTTGTAGCTGAGTATGTTGATTCTGTTTTGTTTGTAGGAGGCGCTGAAAACTGGTCACTAAACGCTGTTTAGTTGTAGCCAATACATTTTGTTGGCGAGCAAGGCGTAAGTGTGGATGCTGTTGTTGTAAGCGATGATGAAGTTGTGTTAGTGCGCGTAATTTTTTTGCTAGATAATAATCCATCGCCATTTCAAGACGTTGTTGCTGTGACTGCAATTGGCGTAATAGCTCGAGTTTGTTGCGACTAATTAACTCAGCAGCGGCAGAAGGGGTTGGCGCTCTAAGATCGGCAATAAAATCAGCAATAGTCACATCAGTTTCATGACCCACGGCACTGACAATAGGAATATCACTAGCAAAAATAGCACGGGCTACGCGCTCATCGTTAAATGCCCAGAGATCTTCCAATGAGCCGCCACCTCGGCCGACAATTAGCACATCACATTCTTTACGACGGTTAGCCAGCTCAATGGCATGGACTATCTGCATTGGTGCTTCCGCACCTTGAACGGCTGTGGGATAAATAATAATAGGTAATGAGGGATCACGACGACGTAAAATATTTAAAATATCGTGTAAGGCTGCGCCAGTTGAGGAGGTGATCACCCCAATTTGTTTAGCAGGTGTTGGTAGTGGTTTTTTATGAAGAGCATCAAATAAACCTTCAGCGCTTAGTTTTTGTTTTAAAAGCTCAAATTGCTGCTGTAATAATCCATCACCCGCCGGTTGCATGCTTTCGACAATCAGTTGGTAATCACCACGAGGTTCGTACAGTGTGATAGTCGCACGTACTAATACTTGCTGACCATGTTGAGGGCGAAAAGTGACTTTTGTGTTTTGACCGCGAAACATCGCCGCTCTAATTTGAGCATGGGTATCTTTTAACGTGAAATACCAATGACCAGAAGCAGGTTGAGTAAAATTGGAAATTTCAGCACTGATCCAAATGCGACCCATTTCCATTTCTAATAACTGGCGAACGGTCTTATTTAGACGGCTAACAGTAAAAATATTATTGTTTATCGGTAGAGTCATGTGAGCCAGATCAAATTTTAAAACAAAGACTTAATTGACTGATACTACCTAAGTTAGCCAGAGGATCAATAAAAATTTTCAAAAAAAGCTAGAAGCAACCGATTACGGTGTGTATAATGCCGCGGCAATATTTTCCATTTCTTAAAAGCCGCCTTGGTGAGATATTGCTATGTTACGAATTAAAAAAGAAGCACTTACATTTGATGATGTTTTGTTAGTTCCTGCACACTCGACTGTCCTTCCTAATACTGCTGATTTATCTACTCAACTGACTGAAACAATTCGCTTAAATGTGCCTATGCTTTCTGCTGCAATGGATACTGTGACTGAAGCATCTTTAGCTATTGCATTAGCTCAAGAAGGTGGAATTGGTTTTATCCACAAAAACATGCCTATCGAACGCCAAGCTGAAGAAGTTCGTCGTGTTAAAAAACATGAAAGCGGTGTTGTGACGGATCCTATCACGGTAACACCAGAAACTTCTTTACGCGAAGTCCAAGCAATGACAGAGCGTAATGGTTTTGCTGGCTATCCGGTAGTGACTAAAGACAATGAATTAGTGGGTATTATTACTGGTCGTGATGTTCGCTTTGTCACTGATTTAGACCAACCTGTCACTGCGGTAATGACGCCAAAAGAGCGTTTAGTTACCGTTAAAGAAGGTGAAGCACGTGATGTTGTTATGCAAAAAATGCATGAGAAGCGTGTAGAAAAAGCCTTAGTAGTCGATGATCATTTCCACTTAAAAGGCATGATCACCGTTAAAGATTTCAAAAAAGCAGAACGCAAGCCTAATGCATGTAAAGATGAGCATGGTCGTTTACGTGTAGGTGCTGCGGTTGGCGCTGGCGCAGGTAACGAAGAGCGTATCGCCGCATTAGTGGCAGCTGGTGTTGATGTTCTTCTTATCGACTCCTCACATGGTCATTCCGAAGGGGTATTACAGCGTATTCGTGAAACTCGCGCTTTATATCCAAACTTACCTATTATTGGGGGGAATGTGGCAACCGCAGAAGGGGCTTTAGCGCTGGCGGATGCAGGTGTGAGTGCTGTTAAAGTGGGTATTGGCCCTGGCTCTATTTGTACCACTCGTATCGTAACAGGTGTTGGGGTTCCACAAATCACTGCGATTGCTGATGCTGTTGAAGCACTGAAAGATCGCAATATTCCGGTGATTGCCGATGGTGGTATTCGTTTCTCTGGTGATATTGCTAAAGCATTAGCCGCTGGAGCAGCATGTGTAATGGTTGGCTCTATGTTTGCAGGTACAGAAGAATCTCCGGGTGAAATCGAGCTATTCCAAGGTCGCTCTTATAAATCTTACCGCGGTATGGGCTCTTTAGGCGCAATGTCTAAAGGTTCATCAGATCGTTATTTCCAAACTGATAATGCAGCAGACAAATTAGTACCAGAAGGTATTGAAGGTCGTGTGGCATATAAAGGCTTACTGAAAAATATCGTTCACCAACAAATGGGTGGCTTACGTTCATGTATGGGCTTAACAGGCTGTGCAACCATCAAAGAATTAAATACCAAAGCTGAATTTGTTCGCATCAGTGGTGCGGGTATTCAGGAAAGCCATGTTCATGATGTGACTATCACGAAAGAATCGCCTAACTATCGTTTAGGTATGTAATTATTCGAGAAAGGCTTGAAAACAGAAAATGTTAACAAGCCTTTCAATTTAATGACTTTTTATTTGTTTTGGAATTCACCACAAATGACAGCAAATATCCATAATCATCGCATTCTTATCCTTGATTTCGGTTCGCAATATACACAACTTATTGCTCGCCGTATTCGCGAAATCGGCGTTTATTGTGAACTCTGGGCATGGGATGTTACCGAAGAACAAATTCGTGAATTTAACCCCAATGGTATTATTCTGTCTGGTGGCCCTGAAAGTACTACAGAAGACAATAGCCCACGCGCTCCGGAATACGTCTTTAATGCGGGTGTGCCGGTATTAGGTATCTGCTATGGCATGCAAACTATGTCTATGCAATTAGGCGGTGATGTTGAAGTCTCAGGTGAGCGTGAATTTGGTTATTCACAAGTTGAGATCCGCGAAACCTGCGAACTGTTCCGTGATATTCAAGACTCCGTAAGTGAAGATGGCAAACCTTTATTAGATGTATGGATGAGCCACGGTGATAAAGTTACGGCTATTCCCGCTGATTTTGTCACTATTGCTAGCACTGAAACTTGCCCATTTGCGATTATGGCAAATGAAGAGAAGCGTTTCTATGGTGTACAGTTCCACCCAGAAGTTACCCATACCCATCAAGGTTTAGCCATTTTAAAACGCTTTGTGTTAGATATCTGTGGTTGTGACGCATTATGGACATCCGCGGCGATTATTGAAGATACTGTTGCTCGTTTAAAACAACAAATTGGCGACGATCACGTTATTCTCGCGCTATCGGGTGGTGTAGACTCTTCTGTTACCGCATTATTATTAAATCGTGCCATTGGTAAACGCTTAACCTGTGTATTTGTTGATAATGGCTTATTACGCCTTAACGAAGCCGAACAAGTTATGGCGATGTTTAAAGGCAAATTTGACCTCAACATTATCCATGTTGAAGCCGAAGATCGTTTCTTAACTGCGTTAAAAGGTGAAAACGATCCGGAGAAAAAACGCAAAATTATCGGTCATACCTTCATTGAAATCTTTGATGAAGAAGCGGTTAAATTACCGCAAGTCAAATGGCTAGCACAAGGCACAATCTATCCTGATGTGATTGAATCAGCCGCATCAGCAACAGGTAAAGCGCATGTGATCAAATCACACCATAACGTAGGTGGCTTACCTGAAGATATGAAGTTAGGTTTAGTGGAGCCATTAAAAGAACTATTTAAAGATGAAGTGCGTAAAATCGGACTTGAGTTAGGTTTACCTTACGACATGCTATACCGTCATCCATTCCCAGGACCAGGTTTAGGGGTGCGCGTATTGGGTGAAATCAAGAAAGAGTATTGTGATTTACTACGTCGTGCTGATGCTATCTTTATTGAAGAGCTACATAAAGCCGATTTATACAATAAAGTCAGCCAAGCATTTACAGTATTCCTACCTGTCCGTTCAGTGGGTGTTATGGGCGATGGCCGTAAATACGACTGGGTAGTTTCATTACGTGCTGTGGAAACCGTAGACTTTATGACTGCACATTGGGCACACTTACCTTACGATTTCTTAGGCCGTGTTTCTAATCGCATTATCAATGAAGTAAATGGTATTTCTCGCGTAGTTTATGATATCAGCGGAAAACCACCAGCAACGATTGAGTGGGAATAATTCCCCAATAAGAACTCGCTGGCACTGACTAGCAAAATAACGACTTAAGCCCATGTAAAAATGGGCTTTTTTGTTTTTAAGGCTTGCCGTATCTGGCACTTATTAGCAGCGTCAAGCACAAGTTGAATGGGGTATTAAAGTTGGTATTATCGCATGCAGATGCCATGCACACTGACTGATACCATGCGATAGTTTTTGATCCTCTCATGGTATTAAAAATAAGTAATTATTTGTTTTTAAAGGAATTGAATCATAGTTTCCTACGGTTGTTTTTGCATGGTATCAAAACGTTAAAAAAGGATGAAAATGAATGCTGACTGATACCAAACTGAGAAATTTAAAACCGAAAGAAAAGCTCTATAAAGTGAATGACAGGGATGGGCTGTATGTCGCTGTAACGCCTGCTGGCTCTGTCTCTTTTCGTTATAACTACGCCATTAACGGCAGACAGGAAACGGTGACTTTTGGTCGTTATGGTATTGGCGGGATTACTTTAGCTGAAGCCAGAGGGCGGCTAGGGGAAGCTAAAAGAATGGTGACAGATGGTAAGTCCCCAGCTAAAGAAAAAGCCAGAGATAAAGCGAGAATTAAAGGTGCTGAAACATTTGGTGCATGGGCTGAAAAGTGGCTTCGTGGATATCAGATGGCAGATTCTACACGGGATATGCGACGATCAGTTTATACCAGGGAACTCAAGGGCAAATTTGGCAACCAAAAGTTAAATGAAATCACACACGAAGACTTACGGGCGATCACTGACACTATTGTTGAACGTGGTGCACCAGCGACTGCGGTTCATGCACGAGAAATCGTACTTCAGGTTTATCGCTGGGCGATTGAACGGGGCCAGAAGGTAGAAAACCCAGCAGATTTAGTTAGGCCTGCAAATATTGCAAAATTTGAACCCAGAGATCGCTCGTTAACGCCATGTGAAATTGGTTTGATGTATCGCTATCTTGAGAAGGTTGGGACAACGCCCTTAATTCGGGTAGCTGTAAAACTGCTATTGTTAACAATGGTACGTAAAAGTGAGTTAACGAACGCCACCTGGAGTGAAATTAATTTCAGTGAAGCAATTTGGACAATCCCAAAAGAGCGAATGAAACGTCGCAATCCACATTTGGTTTTTTTATCGCGTCAGGTAATGGATATTTTAGTTGCCTTAAAAACTTTTGCAGGCGGTTCTGATTTTATTCTACCATCGCGCTATGATTCGGATGCGCCAATGAGTAGTGCAACAATGAATCGGGTACTGGATCTCACCTATAAAGCTGCACAAAAAGACGGACACGACCTTGCTAAGTTTGGGCCTCACGATTTACGCAGAACAGCGAGTACATTGCTACATGAAGCTGGCTATAACACAGATTGGATAGAGAAATGCCTGGCGCATGAACAGAAAGGCGTTAGGGCAGTGTACAACAAAGCAGAGTACCGCGAGCAGCGCACGGCTATGTTGCAGGATTGGGCTGATATGATAGATGAGTGCACTTTAGATATTCGAAAATAACCATTTATAGGTGTGTTAAAAAGACGATTATAATAAGTGATGGATTGCCAGCTATAACTCTAGGTAATTTAACTGTTGTAGAGTAATTTGAACAATTGCTAGACTTACAAATAGTTCAAATTTGCTTGTATGGCGTTTTACGGAGGCAATAAATAGAATGCATTGTTGATTGTTCACATTTAATAGTGGAGGGCTATTCCATAAACTGACCTAACTTGATGTTCATATTTTAAGCAACTAGAGAGGGCAAGTAAGCGCTGTACGTTGACATCATAAAAACCACCTTCAGGGCTCGCAATTTTCAAAGATTCAAGTCTCAACGGTTCACTTGTTTGCTTCAGTAATTGCATAAAGTTAGAAATTTGTTCGGCTAATTGAGAACGTTGATAAACATTGCGGTTGTTGCTTATTACCATTTTATCAGCAGCTTTTAAATAATTTCTAGCATTAGCAAAATAGCTTTGGGATTTTTGAAATGTTTCTAAAAAGCGTTCATCAATTGGAAAAACTTTATAGGTATCAAATAATTCACTCCATGGGGAAGAAGCAATTCCATGTACTCTATGCTGTGCAGACATTAACTCTTGCCATCTTGAGCTACTGTCCGTGACTAATACAGATCCAGTCGCCTGAGCTATTAGTAACGACATTTCATAATTTGGTGCCATTCTAAACTGTAGGAACTGACCGCTATCTTTGTATCCCGTTTTCTGTAATAACATCAGTGGAGATATTTCAGCTTGGCTTTCTAGCTCATCGATTATGTTAGTGGCTTCCACCTCATCTAAACCAAATTCATGTATTAATAACTGAATTCTAGCCTCTCTTGGCATTATTGCAGTGGAATTTAGTAAATCCTCAATAGATATAGAGGTCAGTAAATGTTGATCTTGATTAGTAAGAATTTGTTGTTTCAAGCTACGTTCTTTTGCCATTTCCATCATGCCTCTCATAAGAGGCATATCAAATTCACTAGGGTCTGGGATTAAGTTAATCAAACCAAGCCTAATAAATGGCTCCATTTGTAGCATAAACATGAAATCTTTTAGAGCTTGGTATTTATATCTTGACGGCGACTCAAGAGGGCTAAATTCTGGATTAATGTTATTTGGATTGATGATTGGAGTTTCAATTAAAAAATCATCAAATAGGGAAGCCATTGGTAGCGCATTAGCGCCAATTGTCCTAGCATCTATTGGGCCTGTATACAGACCTCGAAACTTTCCATCTGGCTTAGGCAAAAGTGCGTAAATATCTGTTTCACGTGGCCATAAGGTTGAATAGAAACCATAAATTTCTGTTATATGCTCTTTAGATAATTCTCTCCTGACGTCCAACCAAGTTTTGTCTCTGTTAAGTCCAAGAACATCACGAATACAATTACAGAATGCTATATTTCTTTCCCGGATACTCATAACACTCCATGTTGTACGCAAATCAAGAGGTATATCTCGGCAACAGTTCTTGTATTTCATAGCGCTACCGCAGCCGCATGGATCGTTTCGACCTAATCTAGTTTCATTTATATCCTTATTAAGATATTTAGCAGGAGGAGTTGTGCGCCCAAGCATGTCCTGATAGTGGATAGTGCCGTCTTCAAATCGCGCATATATTTCTCCACTGTACCGGTATAGCATATTTGGTTGAGGTAATAAGACATGCCTTAACTCTTCCCAATTACAATCCACATCATTTTCAGGAAATAACCACTCCTCTTTGCCAGCAGCAACTGTAGCTTTAGCTCTACTCTTAATTATATAGTTGATTTTATTAACATCATCCTCTGTTAAGATACGATTATTGATAAACTCAATTGTATTAACCATGCTTCGGCGCATACGGGTAGCATTTGTTCGTTGTTCAAGTGGGTTCGTATTTTCTGGATTTAAGGCGTACTCAATATTTGACAAAATTAAGCACCGATTTTTATCTAAAGGAAAGATCGTTTGAGACCCTTTTAGGGCAATATCGGGATCATTAGGGTATTTACAAAGCTCAGAGTCAGGAGGGCAGGCATAATTGTAAACAGTTACAGGATGGTCTGAAACTATAAATTTAATGTCTGAATTTTCAGCTGATACGAGCTCTCGTACTCCTTCAGCCCATAAGGTGAAATGCATGGTACGTAATGACTGCATTTCAATCATTAGCTGGAGCTGATCGAGTTCAGGATATTTACTTCGAATCCAATCTAAGCCTTTAGGTGTGCGAAGTTTCTGAGCGTCTAAATAAGTAAAAAAAGCTTTAAAATTTTGGTGCCACTTTTCTTGACTGTCAGTTAGAAAGGCTCGAACAGCTTTGGAGCCATTATCATCAATAGGGCCAAAAAGTTTCTTTTCTATTTCATCATTTGCAAGGTTACCTAAAAATGTTGAATATAGATGTGCTTCATAAAATTGCTGAGCAGCAGTATACCACTTAACATTTTGAGTAACTTTAGACTTACCATTTGGCAAGGGAATTTCTTTGCGTGCCAAATGGCATAGTTGGTTATCACGTTCACTCATGAAACCTTTTTGATGCCATTGAGGAATATAATGATTATTTTTAGTTGTTCTCGCCATCTTTGTATCAGTTCTTAGTATTTTTAATACATTGGAGACATAGTATATTAATGAGTTAGTTTATTGATTTTCTTTTAAGCCTAAACTCATAGGAAACTGTGCTCAGAGCTTTAGACACTGCTTGATGGGTCATCTTTTTTCCTATGTGTTTCATCATATTTTGAGCTATCTCATATTGGCTAAAACCATACATTCTTAGAGCTAACATTCTTTTTTTATTATCAGTAAGTCTTGAGTCAACCATTTTTCTAGCAATATTGCGTATTTTATCTATATCATTAGGTCCTAAAGAAACTCCTACATTTGTCATATTATCAACAATACTAATTATTTTCTCACATGTTTTTTTATCAACGGTAATTGATTCAGAAAATGTATTTTTAATATATTCAAAACATGTAAGTGATTGAGAGTAATCTATTGTTTTATCTCTAAGATAATAATAAAAATACTCATCTATGAGATTATCACCTGACATAGCGTTTAAACGCTCAGGTTTAGCTATTTGGCGACATAATCTTAAAACTTCCAATTCAAATTGTTTAGAGGAGCGAATTGCTTGTTTATAGGCTGGGTTCCAAGAGCCATCTTGTAATTGTGGTTTATGGTGAGCACAGTATTTATGGCTAAAATCTGGCCCTTTCTTTAGTCCATATTTTTCTTCAGTATCATCAATAAAACCGTCGTTATCCCAATTGGTAATAAATGAAGAAAATTCAGTTGGGTTGCCACAAAGACGACATAATCCTTTGCTTCTTTCCGTATTAAAGTAAATATCAGGTGCAAGCCTTGATCTTTTTGGTCGTTTTCCTTTGCAGTGGGAAAATAAGCTTTTTAATGTTTCTTGAGTAGCTATGAATAATTTATCTGTCTCTGTATACGTAGAATGTTCAACAAAAGGCCTAAGATAGTCGCCAATACAGTCAGAGCAGTAACGAAAACCTCGCATTTTAATTAAATCACTATAGGTTAACTTAGTTGATGATATTGGGCTATATCGCAGATAGTTGGCTGGAAGCCTATTCAAGTATTCAGATACGGCTGGGTCAACTAATTCCCTGATTAATCTGGTTATATTATGGCTTTTGGAAACTTGAGAATATGAATGCCATTGTTCCCTGAAAATCTTAATAGCAGCCGCTACGGATTTATCACAGCCAACCCATATTGGAATGTAGAACTTACCTAATCGTTTTTGGATATCAAATTCCAGTTCCATTTAATAAATTCAACTTTTTTGTCCAATAGATATGATTAATGTACTAGCAAAGCCTGACATTATCTAGCAAATAATGTTTAGGAGGAGTAAGTAATGAGCATATCAGTGAAAAATAAAACGCTGATCAACCGTAAGACATTGTTGAAAATGATCCCATTATCAGAACGAACCATCTACAACCTGGAGCAACGAGGGGAGTTTCCTCGTCGTATTGTGCTGACAAGTCGGAGCGTTGCTTGGGATTTGGCTGAAGTTGAAAACTGGATAGAAGAAAGGCGCAGATCATTGTTAAAAGCGGCTAGACCAGGAGATTTATGCAGGGAGTTATCATGGCGATTGAAATAATGTCTGCATTCACAAATAAACCACCTCTATTTGACTATGTTTTACCCAATATGGTCGCTGGGACTGTAGGGGCAATAGTTGCTCCAGGAGGTGTAGGTAAGTCTATGCTGGCTTTGCAATTAGCTGTTCAGATAGCGGGTGGGCCTGATTTATTAGGAATGGGGGAGCTAATGACAGGTAATGTAGCGTATTTACCTGCTGAAGATCCAACGATAGCGATATATCACAGATTATATGCTTTAGGTGCAAGTCTTACTTATAAGCAGCAGCAATCTGTGGCAAATGCACTCATGATTGAACCTTTAATTGGCAAATCCCCAAATGTTATGTCTTCTGAATGGTTTGATGATTTACGCAATATAGCAAAAAATAGGCGTTTATTAATTTTGGATACTTTAAGGCGCTTTCATATTGAAGAAGAAAATGCCAGTGGCCCAATGGCGCAAGTAATTGCAAAAATGGAAGCGATATCAACCGAGACAAATTGCTCAATCATCTTCCTGCACCATTCAAGCAAAGGAGCTGCCATGATGCGTACAGGAGACCAGCAACAAGCCAGCCGAGGTTCCTCTGTATTAGTCGATAATATCCGTTGGCAATCATATCTATCAGCTATGACACCTGAAGAGGCAGCTGAGTGGGGCATAGAGCATAGCCAAAGGAACTATTTTGTTCGCTTTGGTATCAGTAAAGCAAATTATGGTGAGCCTTTTACTGAACGCTGGTTTCAACGTCATGAGGGGGGGGTGTTATTACCAGTTACTTTGACAAAAAAGAGACGTCAGAACGTAACCAGAAACAAAGCAGTGGTGATGAGCGATGACGATAACTGGTAAGAGGCTTGTTCCAACAAGCACAGTTTTACAGGCGAGAGTGGTTATTCATCAGCCGAGTAAAAAGCCTTTAGAGCGTAAAGGTCAGTGGATTGATACTTCATTTGGCAGGTGCAGAGTGACAGGAAGACTGGGTCAACGGCACGCTGATATTGTTGAAAGTATGCTTTTCGTGGCAGAACGTAGGCGAGACATAAATGATGGCGGAATAGAATTGCTGGTCGACCCTGCAAAACTGAGGAAAGTATTATCAGACAATCAATATAGTGGAGGAAGGTTAAATAAATTACTTCTGGAGTTGAAGGCTGCAACAGTCGAAATTGTGACTCCAAAACTTGATCAAATTGGGGAGCGTATTATTGGTGGCTTAATTGATCATGTTATTCCGTCACCAATGACGAGGAATAATCCTCTTCCGGATAGTCAGGGAGGAGTTCGCAGGCTTTGGAAGGTAAGACTAGGTATCGCGCTTGTTATGTTACTGGAGCGTGATTTGTCTTTATATTATCGGCCTGAATTAATTGCACGACTGAAACATGGAATTAGCCAGGCAGTAGCTCGCCATGTACTAACACATAATAATAACCCGCCTGGTGGTTGGTATCTTGATACATTATTTGTCGCAGTAAGTGGCAATGATGTTAGCGCAAAGACAATGAGTAATTATCGAACCAGAATTAAAGATGATATAGAAAGTTTGCGCGTTATAGGCGTTGATATCAATTCAGAAAATCGGGTCAAACGACTCACAGGGGCCCGAGAGTAACTCACAGGGGCCCGAATATAACTCACAACGGCCCGATGTTGACTCACAGGGGCCCGATATTTTTGGTTTTGGCAGGATCTTTAGAATTATTCAGGATATACAAAAGGTGTATTGCCCGCTTTATGCGGACATAACACCTAAATTCAATCGGCATACGCCGATGGTTTGAACGCCAAGAAAGGAACAAAGTTTTATCTGTGAAATAAAGCTTCTTTCCTGGCGTTTGGTTCGCCCAAAGGGCGAATCAATAAAATGATGTTTTAACACTACCAGAACACAACTCAAACGCTATTGAAATGCTATTTGAGCACTATAACGACACTATTTAATCGCTGTTTTATCACTAAATTATTAAATGATAGTAAGAATGTGGCGATATAAAGCAGTTAATTTAGGTATAGCGAAAAAATAGCGATTTATTGTATGAGTATGAAGTGAAGTAATGAACTCTGAAGTTAGGGCAGGATAGGTGAAGTAGGACTACCAACAAGTTGTTAGTCGCTCTTCACTCGATTTTATTCGCACTTCGGTGCTCAACAATAAATCCTGCTCTACGAGGTTATAAGCTACCGCTATTAATGAGGTGATGATGAATAAAGAATTAAACGAAACACGGAAGAATAGCACGCCTATAAAAGTTTATTGTTTGCGAAGTGAAAAAGAGAATATTGAATCTCAAGCTAGAAAAGCAGGTATGAGTGTTGCTAAATATTTACGGGAAGTAGGTCAAGGCTATCGAGTAACAGGAATAGTTGATTATGAATGTGTTAGAGAGCTAGCAAAAATAAATGGTGATTTAGGTCGGTTAGGAGGGCTATTAAAATTATGGCTAACAAATAATATCAAAACAAAAAACATTAGCAGTGTAACCATAAGAGCAGTATTAAACAAAATAGAATCTAATCAAAATGAAATAGGAAGAATAATGAAAGATATTGTAATGCGAAAATAATAGTAAATTTTAGCGGCTAAAATTTACTTCAGACTTAAAAAATAAATATCCAGTAATTAAAAGCAGCATCTTAATGTTAATTATCTTTTATAAAGAGGTATACCTATGCAAAAAATAAAAATTTTAGCGGCTAAAATTATGTTTGTCGCTTCAATTACAACTGTGATTTACATACAGCCTCCAATTGCTATGTCAGCAGGCATTCCCGTACTTGATGGTACGAATTTAAGCCAGAACATTATGTCTGCTATGGAAGCTGTAGCCCAAACAGCGAAGCAAATTGAACAGTACCAAACTCAACTACAACAATATGAAAATCAATTACAAAACACATTAGCACCTGCGGCCTATATCTGGGATCAGGCTCAATCTACGATTGATAATTTATTACAGGCAACGGATACACTTCAGCACTATCAGAATCAATTAGGAAGCTTGGATGCATACCTGAGTAAATTCCAGGATGTTTCATATTATCGAGGGTCTCCTTGCTTTAATGGTACAGGCGGATGCACGCCATCAGAAAAAAAAGCAATGGAAGAAAATCGCATATTGGCTTTTGAATCGCAGAAATCTGCGAACGATGCGCTATTTCGTGGATTAGATCAGCAGCAAAAAAATATACAAGAAGATGCAAGGAAATTACAACGTTTACAACAAGCAGCCCAAGGCGCTAATGGACAATTAGCAGCAATTGGTTATGCAAACCAATTGGCGAGTAATCAGGCAAACCAGCTATTACAAATTCGTAGTTTATTAATTACTCAGCAGAATGCCGCTGCGGCTAGACTATCCTCTGAACTGGATGATGAGGCTCGAGGTACAGCAAGAGAAAAGCAATTACGGACATGGAATTATCAACCAAGCCCAACCGATAATTATTGAGGTAATAAATATGAATAATTTATTTTTTATCGCGTTGACTTTATTTTGTGTTTTTTTAACTGGATGTGAAAGGACAATTATAGAGGCTAATAAAATAACATGCCATGAAGATAATTATGAAAGGTCATTATCGGAAATTAAAGATAAGAGTTTACAGGAAATGTTTATTGGTGAATGTAACTCCATAAGAAAATCGAAGGGAATGAGAGAGTGGGAATTTAAATCAAGTCCAGAAGACAACTTTTAAGGGAATAAATTATGAAAGTCACTATCTCATGTTGTTTCTTAATTATATTAGGGTTATTTCCTGATATTGCATTAGCACAAGAACTAAGTAGTAGCGGTGTGATGAATGATGTTCTTAATCGTTTTCATAGCGCAGCCTCAACCTGGGCTCCAACAATAGAAGGTGCTGCCAGTCGGTTATTCTGGACATTAGTAACTATTTCTATGGTGTGGACGTTTGGCATGATGGCGCTACGTAAAGCGGATATTGGTGAGTTCTTTGCTGAATTGGTTCGTTTTACTATTTTCACTGGTTTCTATTGGTGGCTACTCTCGAATGCAACGCACGGAATGAATATAGCAGGTTCAATAGTGGATTCATTGCAACAGTTGGGAGCCGAGGCGGGAGGGCTGAGTAGCAGTAAATTAGGTCCTTCCAGCATTTTAGATATGGGTTTTGAATTATATGACAGGACTGTTGAGGCAACTTCAGAATTAAGCTGGAAAGAGTTTGCCACTGCTTTAATGATGGAACTAATGGCACTAGCGGTACTGGTTGTGTTAGCCATTATTTCAGTGAATTTATTATTACTGTTAGCTGCTAGTTGGATTTTATTATACGCAGGCGTGTTTTTCCTTGGTTTTGGCGGTTCCAGATGGACTTCTGCCATGGCGATCAACTATTACAAATCCATTCTTGGTATAGCCGCACAGCTATTGTCTATGGTTCTTATTGTCGCTATTGGTAAGCAATTTTTGCTGGATTATCACAATAAAATCAGTGAGAACATGGCAAGTCAGGAATTAGCCGTAATGTTAGTTATTTCTCTTTGCTTACTGTTTTTAGTGAACAAGGTTCCACCGATGATTTCAGGTTTAGTTTCTGGCGGTAATATCGGAACGATGGGGATTGGTTCATTCGGTGCAGGAGCTGCAATGGGAACAGTGATGACGGCTGCCAGTATGGGAGCGACAGGAATAAAAATTGCAGGTGGTGCGATAGCAAGCGGGGCTGCTAATGCAACTAGTGGTATCAGTGCGATAAAAGCAGCTTTTGAGCAAGCACAAAGCAGCATGGCTGATGGGGCAATGCCAAGTGGAGGAAGTGAGACAACACAAAATAGAAGCACGGAGTCTAATACTGATTCAGGCGATTCACCTTTCAGCAAGGCCGCTGGTTTAGATAGCACGGATAGATCTTCTGTAAGCCCCCAAAACCGCACTAACGATGCAGATTCGTCAACTCGTGATGATATGGAAGAGGTAAGTGCTGATAGGACTGAGTTTTCTGATAATACTTTGTCAGGAAGTGATAAGCACAGCATGAATCAATCAACGACTGATAATGATGAGGTTAACGACTTTGTTAATCGAAACAAATCAGATAGATAAGAGGCATTGAACATGAAACAAAGTAGCTTCTTGGTCGCATTTGATTTACTTGACCAGAATGCGGATTTTAATGCAAAAGTTGCCTATGAGCCGATTGATGTTGTGCTCGCGGAGGAAAAAGTAGATGCAACAGAAGAAATAGCTAATTTTATTAAAAAGCGTGAAATCAAAGTTAAAAATGAGCAATTTTGTAGTGAACTAGCCAGTAATGTGTTTGAGGGGAAATCGGAAGATAGTCCATTTTCAATAGCCGCAGGGCTTTCTAGCTAGTGTTTTTAAAGCACGCAGGCCAGTGATGGTGCACTGACCTGCATTTTCACAGACCACCTGGATATGAGGTGATATATGACAGCTCCACATAATACAGAAGTTCAAAGAACAATTCATCACGTAGCGAGTGAATTGGCAGCTTTAGAGTTTATAAATCAAGATGCTGCACGCGAGATCTCACAAGTTGCCGAAGCGGTCGCCAACATGTTTACGGTGCTTTATTACCAAGCAGAAACCGGAGATGCCACAAAGCAGGATTTTCAGGAAGCACGGGTTAAGCTTCAGGAAGTGTTGTTAATATTATGATTTGTTGATTCAAAGGCGGTAATTAGCCGCCTTTTTATCTGCTGAAGCAGTCAGCTCTGTCGAAAATATTGATTTTTTCTTTTGGAGTTATGTTTCCAGCTTTTTCCAAGCTTATAAGTCATTGTTGGGTAGTCATCCCAGGGAGTTGCCAGTTGCTTTCCTCTAGCAGAGCGTAGTCTTAACGGGTAATCTTTATACTCAAATTTGTGTAAAAAGTAGTAACCTTTCTCTTGTTTGGTACTGAAATTTTTGTGTATCCAACTGCGAAGGAAAGGGTAGTATTTCCATTCCCTTTTTATTCCAAAATAATTTTCAGGGTTCTGGTACTGCAATTTTAGTTTTTTCATAGTGTTCCTAGGTTTCTTTAAGTTACCTAGAAGTGATCTTTTGCGTAGTAGTTCATATGTTTTTTAGCTTTAGAAGATAAAACAATATATTACGTATAAAAGCTTGCAAGTTGAAGAAGCTGTTTCCAACATGCCTACAGTATTTTGTTCTCAGATAGAAGTTAGGGGGCAAAAAATAGGATGTTCAGGGAGCATAGACTTAATCTCAAAAGTGCATAAGTATACATAATGTTAATCCAAAAGTTGTAATTAATCGCCTTTGGATGCATTTCTGTAATAAAATTTTTCAGTATAGGCGGCTTTAAGAGAGAACCAGATATTGGTCTTAAGGAATTTGAACTATTTTCTAAAAGTTAGTTATAAGTTAATTTTTATCAATGTATCATGTTACATGATAGTAATAATTTATTAATTTTAAACTTAACTCTTTTTTTAAATCTTTAGATAAAATAATATTAACACCATTAATTAGAGTTAAGTTATCTTTTATTTTTAATGAAAAAATCAAGAACTCGAGTAGTTGCTGTTTTTTCACATTTACACCGGAATGGCCAGCGCCTAATAATGGTATATTAAGTTTATATCCATTTGAATTATTTTCAATAAAATCTATTAATTTTATTACTGTTTCTTGGTATTCTAAGTTTGTTAATTGAGCTCTATTGTTTTTGTCAAACCTAGTAAATGCTACAAGAAAAAAACTTGATCATCTCTTCGTATCTTAATTGTAGTACCTAGTGGGTATCTTACTTTATTACCATGTTTTCTACTCGGAATTTTTTCACCATGATGGTTTCGTAGTTCTTTTTTTATTTGATTATTTAATTGATTGATATCATCGGAATAAAATTTATTTATGAATTTTCCATGTAGTGTATTTCTTGAGATTATTTCATCATCAACAAGAGTATCAAAATAGTCATTAACAGGTATGATAACAATTCCTTTCTCTGAAAATATATCGTTATATTTTATTGTTAGCTTTACTTTTGGAGAAATATTTATATTTATAGAATTTCTTTCTCTAGAAAGATATAGAGACGCGATAATTATAAATACTAATATATATAAGTAGTTATCAGAGATGTAGTTTGTGTAATTTTTATTGGAAAAACCAATAATTGTTAGAGTGCTACTAAGTAAGCCTATTACATATAACAACTTTCTAATGAAAAAATACATAAACTAATTATCCATATCATTTTTATTGATGTTTTTATATTTCATTTTTGAAATATAAAAGGCATCTTTAGTTAGTTTTCTAAATGTAGCTTTACCATATTTTAATTCTAGTAATTGATAATATTCACTTTCAATACTATTTATATATGATAAAGTTCCGTGTAATATAGGAATATCACCTTTCTTTAATTTATTATTTACGTATAAATGAAGCATCGCTTTGGTTTTTTTTCGTTTATATCGGCCAACAGATAATTTCTTTTCATGCGTAATAACAACTCCCGTAATTCTCTTGGATTTTTGTTTCCCAAGTAAAACTCGCTTGTTATTATTTAATATTAATAAGGGTTCTTGGGTATCTGCAATTATTTTTTTTAATTCACTTTCAACTTTTAGTAAGATATTACGACTGTCAGAGGATAATGTTATGTCGTCTGCATAGCGAGTGTAGATGACATTATTCTCAGAACACATATTGAATACTGTTTCATCAAATTTGTACATAACGATATTTGAAACAATTGGAGATGAGGGTGCACCGATACTTAGTTTAAGTTTTTGATCACCTCTATCCATCCAAAATAAATAGTGGTTTAAAATATCAATCTCAATACTTGAAATATCCTTGTATACATCTGTGAGAATGGATTTCAGATGCTTTGGTCTTATTGAATGAAAAAAATCTTTAAAATCTAATTTCAAAATCCAATCAGAGTTTTTATGTGGTAGGGCATTGTGGTAAATTGACTTATGGTATCTGTATGCAGTTGCAGCATCGTGAATTGGTAATTTTGCTAAAATATTCTCCATAATTAGATATTGATATAACTTAACATCAAAAGATGGTTGAGATATTTTTCTAAATCCGCCACTTCTTTTTTTAATTTCAAACTCTTTATATTTTCTTGGCGCAGTTAAGTAATTGAATATTAAATCATCAATTGTTTTTTTTGAATGTTCTAAAATATCTAATAGGTATTTCATATTATCACCTTAGCCCTAATGCATACGCCCTTTCATTATCATCTTTTATATAAAAAGAGAGTAGAGTGGATTTTACATAATTTGCAGAAAAATTATTTGGGAGATCAGGGGAACTTTTAAATTGATATTTAATAAACCCTTTGTTTTTTTCCGTGGGTAAGAAATATTTTGCACCAGCATTTTTTTCTTTTATTAATCCTAGGTTTTTTAATGAATATAAGTACTCTTTTAAAATTTTTTCTTCTAAATCTATCTTAAGGTATTCGTTTATATATGTTTTAATTTCTCTTAGCTTAAGCGCAGAAAAAACATACACTAAATCAGCAACGAGCAGGCACATATCAGAAGGGGTTTCTCTTGAAAAAACAGCTGTTTTTTTACTTTTCCCCTGGATATCTTTTGCTAGTTGTGTACCTATAAGATTCACTAGCGCTTTGAAATCATCGTTATAATCAATTAGTTGGGATATGGCATTGTCTTCTAGTTGATAGATTACCCCCCATTCATGTCGAAGAACTATTTTTTCATTTTTTTCAAGAAATTTAATAGGCCCCCATTCAATAAAAGTCCTTTGACCATTTTTAATACTATTCACGTTATAAATAGTAATAAGTTTAGATGATATTTGTGGCATGACGCTAAATGCGCCAAGCTCAGCATGTGCTCCAGGTCCTTCAACGATAAGAATAACTGCTGTAGCTAGACCTGCTAATAGAACTTCGAAGTCAATAAGATTGTTAATGTTAGCGTCATCTAACCAATCATGAAATTTTTCAGCAAGAATAACATCCTGATATAGTTCTTTTTCTTGACTACTAAGGTAATGTAGAATAGCACACCGTAATGAGTTAAATTCCCCCAATTCAGATGTGTTTATTTTTGATAAGTCATCACCATTTATACCTCCACCACAAAAAAATATGTAATTAGGTAGGTTTCTTAGACTTATTTTTTCTACTTCAATATGATTAAGAAATATTGAAGTAAGTTGATTAATAGTTTCCATAAGACCAACGCGTTTAAAAATGGCCTCGTAGTGAGGCCATTTTAAATCTTTACCTAGATGGCCACGGTTGCGGCAACAAATCACGAAGGGATTTTTGACGTGACCGTGGTCAAAATATAAACAATCAAATATTCTAGTGATACACCAGATGAAGTCAGTAGCGCTTCTAACGCGTAAAGATTGAATATCACTATTACATAAAGGTAAATTATTGTCAATAATACACTAGTTTTCTCGTTTATAGCTATTTTAGGTCTAGGTTAAGGTTATATTTTTATATAATATTATCGCAGATAATGGTGTTGTTTGGGACATGAAATTAAGTAAATACATATAGATATGTTAGTAATTTTTATCGTTGCAATGTCGTATATAATATATTGATAGTTGCTATTAATGTGTTTGCTTCATGAATAGTCCATTTGATGTCTGTTTTATTTAACTAATTAAAAAATAAGGAGAATAAATTGCACGATTCATTCATATCATATGCAGAAGAAGATAATGATTTTGTGTCAGATGTGGCGTTTGGTTTGAAGAGAAATGGGTTAAGTATTTGGTTTGCTCCCATGTCTCTTAAGGTTGGAGAACGATTACTTGATTCAATTGAAAAGGGGTTGAATGAATCACGGACAGGAATTTTAGTATTAAGTCCAGCTTACCTTTCAAAAAATTGGACGTCATACGAAATGGATATTCTTATTAGACAAAATATTGATGGGAGCAAAAAAATACTTCCGATTTGGTTTAATGTTACTAAGGAAGATATCGACAATAAGCATATAGGATTGAGTGGAATAGTTGGAATTACAGATGTAACCGATGCTTCTAAAGTTGTATCTAGGTTGGTTGAAGTACTATCAGATGGTGCGCCATATCGAGGTGTTATTCCTAGCTGGGAAAATCCAGAATATCGTTTTTTGAATGGTCTTGGTGAAGTAAACCTTCAAACTATTGATGGTAAAACAGCAACAATTTTCGAACTTTTAATATACAGTAAAGATGATCAGTTTCCTTTTTGGCTTGCGGGAAAGTCTTATTCTAAGAGGGAGCTTTTAATGGAAGTTTCCCGAATTATAGGTGCCGATCCAACTAGAGTAAAAAAATGGGTTTCAGATGATGGTTATAAGCTGCTTTGGGATATGTGTGTTGAAAATGGTCTTGATCCGAAAATATTTTACTAGCAGATAAAAAGGTTTTTCTGATTGTATTGATCTTGTTGTGGCACTGACGGGAAAGATGATGACATAACCCTGTGTAAAAATTTTTTTGTTTATAGTACTTTTCACTTATTAGCAGTGTTAAGTTCAAGTTGACTAGGATCTTCTCGCATTCTTGATACAGGCTTTGGGTTATATGACTGAACTGTTGAAGCAACGTCAGAATTAAGCTGGAAAGAGTTTGCCACTGCTTTAATGATGGAACTAATGGCATTAGCGGTATTGGTTGTGTTAGCCATTATTACTGTTAGCTGCTAGTTGGATTTTACTATACGCAGGTGTGTTTTTCCTCGGTTTGCCATAATCTGGCTGTCGGTAAAACGTGATTTTTTATAAAGATTTCTCCAGTTCAGATTACAAGAAAAATCTACTTATAAACACACTTGTTTTTAGTGGGGATTATCGTGATATGCAAGAATCTTCAGTCTAGGTCAAAGTTGAACTAAAACGTTGACGAACCGCAAAAAATCGAAAAAATCCTGTGCATGGTATAAATGATGGTATCAATAGTGATTGCCATTCTAACTATATGTTATATAGATTTATTTCCTTATCATTGATATTAGAGTGGGAATAAAATAACGTTTATCAGCAATAGTTGATAAAGGTTAAAAAACCAAGAGCCATCAGTATGTTACTGGTGGCTTTTTTGTTTTCTATGGTTGCTAATGGTTGACAAGAACCGAAAAAAATGACGGTATAGGAGACGGTATCAAAAAATAAATTATAAAATTAAGACACTAAAGTAGTTATGTTGCTATTGTTAGCTCTAGTCATCATCATAATTGGCAACATTATTAAATTTAAGAGTTGTAAGGAAATACCGAGTAACATCATCATGCATAATCAGATATTAAAAAAACTGCCACAAATAGAGCAAATGCATCAAATAAAACTACTTTATGTTGCTGAAAGTGGAAGCCGTGCTTGGGGCTTCGCATCAACGGATAGTGACTATGATGTACGTGGTATTTTTATACGGCCTCGCAATGCATATCTTTCAATTGATAAACCTAAAGAAACATTTGAGTGGATAGAAAATAATTGGTTTGATGTAGGAGCTTGGGATATTACGAAAGCATTGCATCTATTACGTAAGTCAAATGCTATCTTATTTGAGTGGTTACAATCACCTATTGTTTATCAACAATATGCTGGTATCCAAAAAGAATTATTTGAGTTGGCACAATTATATTATCAACCCCAAAGCATTGTTCATCATTATAGAGGGATCGCAAAAGCCGTTAGTAGACATCATTTTGAAGAGAGTCATGCAAGTAAAGCGATAGATGAGCCCATAAAATTAAAAAAATATTTCTATCTCTTACGTTCACTTTTAGCTGCTTATTGGACAGTAAAAACGGGGAATATCCCACCGATGGAGCTTAATCAGCTAATAAATATATTAACCACAGATGAGCAAATAATTATTCGAGAGTTAGTGAGCTTTAAAGCAGATAAAGATGAACACTTTACTTGGCTACCAACCGATAATATGCAAAAACTGATCACTTTTTTATGGCAAGAAACAGCAACTCAATTAGCGAAACGCACCGTACCAGATAGTGAAATATTAAATAATTGGTTTAGGAAAATACTTGATGAAACTGACCATTGACAATATAAAGCCTTACCTTTTATTTGAAACAATTTCAGGTAGTCGTTCACAAAATTTGGCAACAGATAGTTCAGATACTGATATTAAAGGTGTTTTTTATCTACCTAAAGAGATGTTTTATTGCTCTGATTATGTGCCACAAGTAAGTAATAAAACTAATGATATTGTTTATTATGAATTAGGGCGATTTGTTGAATTACTGTGTGCGTCTAATCCTAATATTTTAGAATTATTAAATGCACCAGAGCATGTTGTTATTTATCGTCATCCATTATTTATGCAATTTAACCCAGAATGGTTTTTATCAAAGGAATGCGTACAGACTTTTGTGCATTATGCTCAAGGGCAAATAAAAAAAGCGCAAGGGTTAAATAAGAAGATCATGGATCCTATAGATAAAGAGTTAAAAACAATCCTTGATTTCTGTTATATCATTGAAGATGGAAAAAGCCTATTACTGAATAATTGGCTTAAAAAACGTTGTTGGGAGCAGCAAAATATTGGGTTGGTTAAAATCAATCATGCACAAAATCTTTATGCAGTTTTTTATGATCCAAATAGTGATTATCAAGGCGTAATAAAAAAAGATAATGCCACCGATGTTTTACTAAGCAGTGTCTCTGAAACAGCCATATTACAAGCCTATCTTAGTTTTAATAAAGACGGCTACAGTACCTATTGCAAGCAGTATCATGCTTATTGGCAATGGGTTGAGGAGCGTAATGAAGCCCGCTATCAGCAAAATATTGAACATGGACGAAGTTACGATAGTAAAAATATGATGCACACTTTTAGGTTGCTTTATATTGCATTAGGAATTGCCACTGAAAAAAAAGTCAAAGTTTGGTGTGATAACAGGGATGAATTGTTAGAAATTAAATCTGGGGCTTTAAGTTATGAAACATTATTTGAGCGAAGCAAAATATTAATAGAAAAAATTGAGCAAGCTTTTCAACAAAGTCAATTACCAGAAAAAATCAATCCTCAATTAATTAAGCAAGTATTAGTGAATATTCGTAAAGAATTATATCAATAATAGAATACTATTATCCCTTACAAAGTCGTAAGGGATAAACTATTAGTTATAAATAATAAAATAAAAGTTATTTATAATCTAACATTAGGCATAAGTAATTAACTTACTAGAAGATAATCTGGATAAGCATCGGTTAATTTCATATAAATACGCTTATTTTGCGCATTTTTTCTGAAATCTTGTTTTAAACAGATCCGAGTTGCATTTTTTAACTCTGCGGGAAGATTATCACTTTCTGTAGGCGTAATAATGGAAAAACGCACTTTCTTTTTAGACCGACTTAAATTATAAGGTAAACCTAAAATACGTCTTGCGACTCTGTTTGTTTTCACAACTCACTCCTTTTTTACATGTAATATAGAGAAAGCTTGTTAATTATAACAGAAAATAACTAGGGTAAGATATCGGTTAAATTTATTCTTTAGGATAATAACCTATAAAAACCACTTTGTTGTTTTTTTATTTTTTCCTTTGCTCATTAGCGTATTATTGTTCATTTCTTTGATTTATAAAAAATTAATAATAATTTATTGTTTATATTTTTTCTGTGAATATAAAGATAATCTCAAAAAGAAAAGTTTTTAAAAATGATTTAGCAGTTAAATAGTAATTAATCTTAATATTTTAC
>PPYF01027598.1_pt1 | contig 33187 bp, 30 predicted proteins | sample 1559871 | NCBI WGS metagenome assembly PPYF01 (sample SAMN08240021, study PRJNA423297) | Human gut metagenome, whole genome shotgun sequencing project.
TTCCTGCGTAGGTTTTTCCAACGTTGGATTATCCAATGTTGGATTTTCCAATGTAGGTAAATCCAATATAGGCGGCTGTCCGCCGCTGGTAGCTGCTTCCGGCTCTCGCGGCTGCGGCTGCTCGTATATGACGTAATCTGCGCCCCGCAAGCGTCCCTTTTCGTCGCGCTCCCGGCTGCGCACGATATATCCGGCTTTTTCGAGTTCCTTTACCGCTTCGCGGATTGCGTCGATCTTCTCCCGGTTGATATGGGATAAGCCCGCAAGGGTATAATCCCAATCTTCGGGCAGCGAAAGCATTTGCGACAACAAGCCCTTTGCCTTTAAGGACAATTCCTTGTTTCGCAAGTGGTGGTTGCTCATAACGGTATATCCCGTATTTCGCTCCACTCTGAAAACTGCCATATTTCCTCACTTCCTCTCTTGGTATGCGTGGACAATTAGAAAGCCGTTTTCGGCTGTTTTGGTATTGCAATATGCCCTTTGCCGTTTTCGCGTCTGCAAAGCCGCATGGCACAAGGGCTTTTGCCCGTCTATTTGTCCATGCTGGCGTGCGTTTTCCGCGTCCTTTTGCCGGGGCAATAGGGACACTCTTTGAAAACGCAAAACTCATATTTCCACCCGGGGCGGTAGAAACGGCAAGTGCCGCAATCTTCATCATCTCCGGCACAACCGGATTGATAGCGGTCAAATCCCGGCTTCTGCTGCATGAGCAATTCAAACGCCCGCTGCTTGCCCTTTGTGAAATACATTCCGGCTGCACCTCCTTTCCTGCGGGCATAAAAAAACGGCGTTACTTTCTCCCCCAAAGGGGTTAAGGTAACGCCGTTTGTGTGCGTATTCAGTTTTTAACACATTCCCTGTCTATCCGCTGTCCGCAAAACCATTGATTTTATTAGCTTTTTGCCGCTATCGCTATCACACCTCATTATTTGATATACCTGTATTCACCGTAACAAAGGCTGTGGAAACAAAGTTGGAAGCAAGCAGCGGAATCAATGTGACCATAGGCAAGGAGCTTCCTGAGGGAGCTTATCTGGCGGCAGATACTATGGCAGCAGAAAGCATATTCCAGACAAGACCTGAGCTCAAGGAGGAGCTTGACGGTTTTCTCACCGTGTATCAGATTTCAGTAAGAGGAGCTGAGGGCGCGATAGACATCAAGGACACGAAAGTAAAGGTAAGCCTCCCTCTCACCGACGTTCTGAAAGGTTATAAGTATTATCAGGCCGTATATCTCGGAGATAAAACAGAGCGCTATGACGCTTGGATAGAGGGCGACAATCTTGTATTTGAAACCACTCACCTGAGCGAATACGCTATCCTCGGCTCCGACAAGCCGTTTGAAAAGGCAGGAACCGATGTTCCGAAGACGAGCGACTCGGGCGCAGCTTCGGCTCTGCTGATCATGGCGATCGCAGCAGCAGGCGCGGCTATGGTTGTCAGGGCAAAAAGGCTTGAAAAATAATTATTAAGGTGAACTGACCAAAATGGTTAAAAGCAGGAGGGAGCTGGTGAGAAGCGGCAGAAGCCGCGGAGCGGAAGCTCCCTTTTGCCTTGCCGAAGTTCTCTTTTGCCTTGCCGAAGTTCTCTTTTACCTTGCCGAAGCTCCCTTTTGCCTTGCTGAAAAAACCGGCGCGACTTTTTTATTTAAGTCTCCTTTTTTTGATTTGAGTTTTCCCTTTAATATTGAGTATTTCTGCTGGTCATGTTAAAATATAGAAAATTATACAGGATAAAGGCAGGTGTATTAAATGGAAAACAGTTTGAGAGAGGCAATGGAAGCAAAGACGAGAGAGCTTATAGCGGCTCCTACTTGCAGCAGCGAGACCAAGGAGGCGGCGGAACGCTGGCTGAGCGCTCTCGGAACGGAGGCTGAAAGGGCTGAAACGGAAAGCTACATCAAGGAGCTGGAAGAGGATATAATGCCTATAGATCAGCTTATAGGCTTTGCAGGCTCAGACGCAGGAAAGGAATATTTCGGAGCCGAGACGGCAGAGGGAATAGTTTCTCACGCAAGAGAGATAAAGGCCGGCGGCGCGAAATACTGCGATTGTCCGGCTTGCCTGATAGTAAAGGACATCTTGGACAAAAAAGAAGAAATGCTCAAATAAATTCAGAGCCGAATACGATGTACGGAGAGAAAAGAGGGCCTATGCAGACAGCCCTCTTTTTTTCCATATATTTTTGCCCGATAAGCTTATGCTTTTATCTCCTGATCCTTTCAATGCGGCTGCGGATAAGACCTCCTGCCGCAGCGGAAAGCTGGTTTATGTTTTCTATTCGTATGAAATCGTTGCCGTATATGCTGCGCGCCGCTTTCGTATCGTCATCTCTGCCGTTAAGTATCGCCATGACTTGAATGTCTTTCTTTCTCAGTGCGCGCACCTCCTCGGCGGTATTTTCAACGCCTGCCTTTCCCGAGTAGTCGAGACTGATTATTCTGCCCGAGGAGGGGTCTGGAGGCAGCTTTCTGTCGTCGTTCGGCGAAGCGTCTGTCAGAACTATAAGCAGATGTCTGTCGGTTTCGGAGCTTTCCATAAGCTTTTCTATGCCTCGGAAAGCGAGACCGTCTCTGTTCCAGCCCGCGGCGAAATAGTCGAAAATACGGCGCAGGCCTTTGTCTCCGTTGACCCCTGACGCGGCAGGAGAGGCGCTTTCGTAGCCGCAAAAACGGCGAAGCACCGTAAACCCTCTTATGCTCATAAATGAGCTGACCTGAATGGGTATACCGCAGATACGGAGGGCGGCGGCTATGATGTATGCCTGAGCGGCGATGAGCTCCTGCACCTCTATGCGCGAGGCGGAGGCGTCCAGCAGCAAATCGACGGAAAAATCCGCCTGCTCCTCTCGGATAACGTCCATAAATACGCGCGGATCCGAAAGCTCTGTGGCGCGCCATACGTAGGCAGGATTGAATATGCCGCCTTTGCTCAGAACAGGCAGAGGCTGCGAATGAACGAGCAGAGAATTGCGTATCTGCTCCGCAAGGCGCAGTATGCTACGCTGATACAGAAGCCTGTGCTTCCTGTAGTATTCTCTGTTTCTTGCAGCCTGAGCCTCGGCGTCGCTCAACTCGTTAGAGCGGCTTCCCATGCCCAGAGCGCCTGAGGTGAAATGAAGCCTGCAATTTTTGTGAGGCCCTGTGCACAGAGCGTCGTTTATCTTTTCTGCTTCCTCAACGGAAAAAAGCGACGAGCCGAAGCATTCTTCTATATAGAGGAGATCCTTTCCGCCGGGAGGTGATTTGAGCTTTCGTGAGGACGGGGCGGAGCTGCTTCTGAAGCTGACCACGGCAGTATCCGACGGCTTTCCGAATACGAGGCCCTCTGTTCTCACCGCTCCGAGGGGAAGCATGCTTCTTAAATGCCTTAAGCTGTTGCGAATACGGGCGAGCGCGGTCAGGAGGCTTCTCTCGTCGAGACCTGCGGGCGAAAGGTGATAATATTTTCGGAAGATTCTCAAGGACTCTGTCTCAATGTCCTCAGAGGTCATATCGCCGCCGAACTTAAGCTCCTCATAAAGGCTTCTTTCCTTGGAGCTGATAAGCCTCGGCTCCTGTCCGAGCAGCTCGCGGCATTTGGCGGCCTGGAGCGCATGGACAGAGCTGTTCATAGCCATCCACTGCTGCCTTGAAAGCTTTTTCTCACACGCCAAAAATTGCTCCGCATGCCTGATACGGAGCTCCTTTAGCAGAGGACGGAGCTCAGACTCTCTCTCATAGGTGGAATTTTCCAAGGCTATCCAGAGGAGTCCGTCAAGCGTTTCGCGAAACACGGAAAGCTTCAGCCTGTCGAAAAGGCGTTCCATGATGTCGCGGTCGTACCACTTGCGCGCATATCCGATTATTGAATTCATATAGAAGTCAGGGCTGCCGTCAGGAAAAAAAGCCGTGAATTCAGGCTGAAAATCGTACTCGCCGGCGGCTGTCCATATTACGTTGAAGATTCTCCTCTTAAGAGAGGAACTGGTATTGTCGCTCATTTGATTATCGCTGATCCTTGATTTTACTGCGGCGCGTCGGAGCTCCGGCGGCTGTCGAACATGGCCTCGCGCGTGGCCGAGGCGGATATTCTTGACGAAATTATGTCTCTTATGAGAGTCTGTTCATATTGGTCAAAGGTCTTGTTGGTTATGCCCATGTCCAGCGCCGAATATACGGGCAGACCGGCCGTTATCAGCCTTATGGCGTCTAGGAGGCCGCGCAGGTCGACTGAAGCGGAGGTTATTTCTCCGCTCAGGCTTTTTTTGCTGATGTCCTTGAAAAGCCCTGAAAAATCCTCCACATACCGTCTTTTAAGCTGAGGAAATTCGCCTGCGATGAGCCGTTTAAGGTTGTCCTCTGAAATCTCGGGCATACGTATGATGACAAAACGCGAGGCGAGAGCCTCGTTCAGCTCTCTCGTGCCCGCATATCCGTAGTTCATGGTGGCTATAAACCGCGAGGCCGGATTGACGGTAAAATCCCTGTATCCCGGAATATGTACTGTTCGCCTGAAATCCAGTATCGAGTGGAGAACGGCGAGAGCCTCGTTTCTTGCCATGTTTATTTCGTCCAATATGCAGAAGCCGCCCTCCTCTGCGCAGATGTACACTGGGCCGGGGCGGAAGCGAACCTCGCCGTCCTTAAATGTATCTGTTCCTATCATATAGGTGGAGTCCGTATTTATATGAAAGGAAACGTTTTGAACGGGACGTCCGAAAGCTGCCGCCAGATTCTCGGCCAAAACGTTCTTGCCCGTAGCCTTGGAGCCTACAAGCATTATATTTTCGCCGCAGAGAAGAGCTGCGGCCGCCTGCTCCCAAACCTCTCTGCTGTAGTAGAGGTGTTTCGGCCGTTTGATTTCTTCGGCAGCGGTGTTATCGGACATGCCGTTTATCCGGCGAAAATCCTCTATTCCGCGAATGATTTCGGGAGAGATCTTTTCCTCCCTCAAAAAGTCTAGCATCAAATGTCCTCCGAAAGTTTATTTATCCATATTGTAACATAAAAAACATGTTGCAGTATAAAAAAACATATTATAGCATAAAAAACATGCGGCACACAGCCGTTTTCGACTGTATGCCGCATTTTAACGACGGTTCTCATACCTTTAATGCCTGACTACTCGATGGTAACTTTCTTGGAATCAGGCAAAGCCTTAGGAGATTCTTTAGGGAAAGAAACAGTCAAGATACCGTCCTCGTATTTTGCCTTGACGTCCTCAGGCTTCTTATCTCCGATGTAGAAGCAGCGGGACAGCGAGCCTGCGTAACGCTCCTGACGGATATAGCGGCCCTTCTTGTCTTTCTTTTCCTTGTCCAGCCCCTTGGCGGCGCTGATGGTCAGATAACCGTTTTCAACGTCCACCGATATTTCGTCTTTCTTAAAGCCGGGTAGATCGACCTCCAGCAGATAACAATCGTCTTTCTCCTGAACGTCTGTTTTCATCAGATTTTTTCCGTGCTTTCCGTAGAGCGCGCTGCGGCTTTCAAGCAAGTCCTTTCCGAAGAAATCGTCAAATAAGTTTTCACTAAAGATACTAGGTAACATGATACATACCTCCATTCGTTTATATATAATTTTATTTATTGTCTAATTTTATCTATTGCTTACCCCTTTTGATTTGCTGTCAATCTCTCGTTGACGGAGAGACAAAGCCGTGTACGATGGAATCCATACCCTCGAGTATGAAAACTATTCCCAGCGTCAGCCCTATTGCCGAATAGCTTACCCAAGGATCCATCAATCCTATGAAGCCGGCTATGATAAGCAGAACTCCCATCGCCGTAACCCAGCCCCAGCCGCGGATTCCGAAAGCTTTAAGGTCAAACGAATTGACAAAGCGCGAAATGCCTGAAAACAGCAGCCAAAAAGTGAACAGGAACGGCAGCGAAAGCATCGTGAAAGCTTCGTCAAACAGCAGGAACAGCGACATTAGAACCGATAAGATGCCGTCGAGCAAAAGCCAGCCCGCCCCTGTCAGCATCGTATGCCCCTTGGCAAACGCCACGATTTCCACAATTCCCGAAGTCAGAAGCAGCAGTCCCAGAATGAAGCCTGCTGATAAAACTGCAACCTCTTGATGGAACAGGCAATATGCTCCTGCGATGATGAGCAGAGCTCCTGCTACTACGCTTAAAATTCTGATTGCGTTCTTACTCATTTTCATCGTCTCCTTTTCATATATTCTTTCCCTTTGAACAATTCACAGTATAGAACTGGGCTGTTGTTTTTGCACCGGATTGATGATATAATTTAAAAAAATAAATTGTGCTCTCGGCACAAAGAACGGACTGGAAAGGATTTAGGGTAAGCTATGAGTTTGAATTCCATCTTTTTGGATTTTCTCGCATACGACGATACGGAGCGGATAATCCGAGGCGTGAGCGAAGCCTTTGAATGTCCTGTCATGCTGGTAGACAGCGCTTTTCGCGTCGCGGCTCACGCCTGTCCTCCGGGCTTTGAGGATCCCGTCTTTTCAAGCGCGATTAACCGCAGGGAGATGACTTATGAGTTTATCTCTATGATGAAAGAGCATACGGACGGCGGCTCCGGATGTGAAAGCAAAAGCAGTGCAGACGATGAGAGCTGCGAAAAGGGAAGCGAAACGAGAGGCGAAACAAATAAAGGCGGCGGAGCCTCAGGCGGCAGAGAGCGGCTCGTCTCAGGCGGAGGCTTCTATATTAGGATTGAAGGAAGTTCTTATCGGCGGCGGTTTTCCGTGCTCAGGCACGGCGGAGTTTTGCTCGGATATCTGATATGCGTAGATGTACGCGGTGATCTGGAGCGCAGAGCGGAGAATGACCTGACGTGGATAGAAGCCCTTATCGCAAAGCAGATGATATTCGTATATCATCGCAGGCAAGTGATTTCCAATGACGCGGAGGACGTGCTTTGCCGTCTCCTGGACGGCGAGTACAAGGATGAGACATATTTTCAGATACAGGCGTCGTCCACTTTTTTGGCGTCGCTGGAGGCGGAGCGAATAGCAGTAATCAGCTTGGAGGAATACAGGAGCATGAACTTCATGGAGGACTCCCTGCGAGGAGAGCTGAGGAGAGTATTTTATGCCTCCCATCCTTTCTACTATGACAATCAGGTCATACTGTTTCTGAATAGCAGACATAATTACAGAGACTTTGACAGGCTTATTGAGGAGTACCGGCTCAGGGTGGTAATATCAGATGTGTTCGTCAAGCTGTACGATATGCCTAAGCGATACGCAGACGCGCAGAGCGTAATGGAGAGGATTCTCAGAGACGGAAAAAAACGATTGGCATGGGCGGAGGATTATCACGACGTTCTTCTGCTTTCAAGGATATGCGAAGCGGAGTCTCTCATGCAGCCGAATGTGAGCGCAATAGCCAGGCACGACGCCATACACGGAACGGATTATTGCAGAACGCTTCTAAGCTACCTGCTCAATAACCGCTCTCTTCAGAGAACCTGCGAGGAGTTATGTATGCACCGCAATACGGTGCTGTACAGGATCGATAAGATAAAGGATTCGTTTAATCTCGATTTGGATGACCCAAAGCAGCAGTTCAGCGTGACGCTTTCGGCGGCCATGGCGGTTTTCAGACAGGATGAGGAAAGCTTCGTCCAGCCTCGCCGCGGCGGCGCGAATATTAAGTAAACGGCAAGAAAAATGTCAGGAAAATGGTAGAAAAATGGCAGAAAAATGTCAGGAAAAGCAATTTTTAAGAAATATTATGTTTACATACCACTAAAATTTTGGTATATTATATCGGAAATAAATTCACTGAATCCCTAAGAGAAAAAGGAGGTAAGAGATATGATAACATTTATTATCGGTCTTGCGGTCCTGTTCGTCGGAGCAGCTTTCTACGGAAAGTTCTGCGAAAAGGTATTCGGACCGGATGACAGAAAAACGCCTGCTTATACCAAGCAGGACGGCGTCGATTACGTTCCTATGAATGGGTGGAAGAACAGCTTGATCAATCTGTTGAATATAGCGGGAACAGGTCCTATTCTTGGACCTATTCAGGGTATTCTTTTCGGACCTATAGCGTTCATAACCATTCCTATAGGCAACATCATCGGCGGAGCTATGCACGACTATTTTTCAGGAATGATTTGTCTTAGAGACGGTGGAACTCAAATGCCTGAGATGGTGAGAAAATACAGCAACAAGGGAGTTTACGGAATATATCAGGTGTTTTGCAGCCTGCTGCTTCTCCTTGTAGGCGCGGTGTTTATCTACACACCGGGAGACATTGCAGCCACTCAGGTATTCGGCTTTGACGGAAAGGCCACGTCGGTATCGACATGGGTAATATACGGAGTTATATTCCTCTATTATCTCGTGGCGACGGTATTCCCGATAGACGCAATCATCGGAAGAATATATCCTATATTCGGAGCGATTCTTCTGTTCTCAGCTGTTGGCGTGTTTGTCGGACTCTTCGTCAAGGACTATCCGCTGCTGGAAATTTGGGATGACTGGAACGGAGCGGTATTCGCCTACGGCGATTACTTTGACGCAAACCACTTCATACCGATATTCTTTATAACGGTCGCCTGCGGAATCCTGTCCGGCTTCCATTCGACTCAGACTGCTATAATCTCGCGTACAATCAAGAGCGAGCGCCAGGGCCGCAACACTTTCTTCAACATGATGGTGCTTGAGGGCTTCATCGCCATGGTATGGGCAGCCGGAGCAATGGGAGTTTACAACCTGGGACTTCAGGCTGCGGACGCCTCGCTGGCCACAGGCACAATAGGCGTAATTTGTAAGGATATCCTCGGAAACGTAGGCGGAATCATCGCGCTGGTAGGCGTTATCATTCTTCCTATCACGTCGGGAGATACTGCGCTTCGTTCGCTGCGCCTTGCGATTTCGGACGCTCTGCACATAGACACCAACAATGTGTTTAAGAGATTGAGCCTTGCGGCAGTAATCTTTGCCCTCGTTGCTGGAATACTGGTATTTGCAAAGAGCAATGCTGAGGGCTTCAACATCCTCTGGCGTTATTTCGCATGGTCCAACCAGACTCTTTCACTGTTCGCTTTCCTCGGCATATCCATATGGATGTTCGAGAACAACCGTGCGAAATACGTATGGATGCCGCTCATACCGGGCGCATGGTATGCTTTCATAACCATGACATATATCGCCAATGCCAAGATAGGCTTCAACATTCCTTGGACAGGCGCTTATATCATCGGCGTGGTTGCAGCCATAGCTTATGTGGCAGCTATCGTATGGTACGGTAAAAAACGCGCGATGAACAAAGCTAAAATTCAAGCTACAATTTAATTAGGGCTATAGGACAAAAGTGTTGATAAAAACCGCTGAGACAATGGCAATCGCAAGAGTTTCAGCGGTTTAGTCTTTTTTGAAAAGCTTTGAGGGCGCGGGAAAAGATATGCGGAATATATCGCCGAAAAGACAAAGCAGGGCGCGGGAGCAGGCCGGGAAAAGTAAAAAAAATATAGACAAACGCAAGCGGATATGGTAATATAATCGAGTGAAATAATTACCTATCGCTTCGTTTTGACGACACTCCGACGTTTTACGAGGCGGCAGGCGTATTGGAAAAGGAGAGACAAGATGATTACTAAAGAGATCAAACAGCAGATAATCAAGGATTATCAGTTAAAAGAGGGAGACACCGGTTCTCCGGAGGTTCAGATAGCGGTTCTGACTTACAGAATCAATGACCTCAACGAGCACTTAAAGGTTCATAAGAAGGACCATCATTCCAGAAGAGGCCTTCTGAAGATGGTAGGACAGAGAAGAAACCTGCTTGCGTACCTGAAAGAGAAGGATTTGGAAAGATACAGAACTCTTATAGCTCGTTTAGGACTGAGAAAGTAGGATTATTTACTGAGTAATTTAAGCGGGGAACATATCCCCGCTTTAATTTTAGCCGGCTTTAAAGCGAAGATTGCAAGACGCGGCCTCCGTGCTGAAACTGCGGTGGCGGAGCGCGCGGAGTCCGGCGTATATAACATGTTAGAAGAAGAGAGAAGAGAATTAACAGGAGGTAGTTGTTAATTATGGCAAGATTTGAAGATTACAGAGTATTCAAGACAGCGGTGGGAGGAAGGCTTCTGCAGCTGGAGATCGGTAAGGTCTGCGAACAGGCCAACGGACAAGTCATGGTGAAATACGGAGATACCGTGGTCAACGTTACGGCCTGCGCTTCTAAAGAACCGAAGCCTGACATAGACTTTTTCCCGCTTTCGGTGGACTTTGAAGAGAGAATGTACGCAGCAGGAAAGATTCCGGGAGGCTTCATCAAGAGAGAGGGAAGACCGAGCGAACACGCGATCCTTTCCTCAAGGCTGATAGACAGACCTATCCGTCCGCTGTTTCCTAAAGGATATTATAACGACGTAGTGGTCGTGGCCACAGTAATGTCCGTAGACCCTGACTGCTCGCCGGAAGTTTGCGGCATGATCGGTTCATCGGTGGCGCTGGCAACGTCAGACATACCGTGGGACGGCCCGACCGGTTCAGTTAAAGTGGGAAGAGTGGACGGCCAGCTGGTCATAAACCCTACTTTGGAGCAGAGGGAAGTTTCCGACATGGATATGACCGTTTCCGGTACCAAAGAGGCGATAATGATGGTCGAAGCAGGAGCCAACGAAGTTCCTGAGATGGAAATGCTGGATGCGATACTTTTCGCCCATGAGGAAATCAAAAAGATAGTCGAGTTCATCGAAGAGGTAGTGAGAGAAGTCGGCAAGCCTAAGCAGGACGTCGTTTTATACAAGCCGCTGGAAGAGATCGACCAGGCGGTCAGGGAGTATGCTGCGCCTAAGATGAGAGAAGCTATTCAGACTCCTGACAAGCTGGAAAGACTTGAAAACATGGACGCCGTTGAGATAGACACCAAGGAGCATTTCGCCGAGATCTACCCTGAGGGCGGCAAGGATATAGATACGGTTCTCTACAACATAACCAAGGAGACCGTAAGAGCGATGATTCTGGACGAGGGAATCCGTCCGGACAACAGAAAGCACGAAGAGATCAGACCTATATGGTGCGAGACCGGAGTTCTGCCGAGAACTCACGGAACCGGACTTTTCAAGAGAGGCCAGACCCAGGTCCTTTCCGTATGTACTCTGGCTCCTGCAAGCGAGGCGCAGACTATAGACGGAATCACGGAGCAGACTTCCAAGAGATATATGCACCACTACAATTTCCCGGGATTTTCAGTGGGAGAAGCCAAGACTTCAAGAAGTCCGGGAAGAAGAGAGATAGGCCACGGTGCTTTGGCGGAAAGAGCTCTCGTGCCTGTACTTCCGAGCGTTGAAGATTTCCCTTACGCCATAAGAGTAGTATCGGAAGTTCTTTCGTCAAACGGCTCTACTTCCATGGGTTCGACATGCGGATCATGCCTTGCGCTGATGGACGCCGGAGTTCCTATCACCAGACCTGTAGCCGGAATCGCCATGGGTCTCATAGAGAGAGTCAAAGAGGACGGTTCATCGGAGTTTGCTATCCTTTCAGATATTCAGGGAATGGAAGACTTCCTCGGCGATATGGACTTCAAAGTTACCGGTACGGAAGTCGGAGTTACGGCCATTCAGATGGACATCAAGGTTCACGGACTTTCCAGGGAGATCCTCGAGAAAGCTCTGAATCAGGCCAAGGAAGGCAGAATGTATATCATGGGCAAGATGCTGGAAGAAATCCAGGCTCCGCGTGAAGAGCTTTCCAAGTACGCTCCGCGTGCTCTGACCATGAACATCGACCCTGACAAGGTGAGAATCGTCATCGGACCGGGAGGAAAGACTATCAACAGGATAATTGATGAAACCGGAGTCAAGATAGACATTTCAGAGGACGTACCTGGGCTTGTGAGCATCTACAGCACCGACCAGGCCAGTGCTGACGCCGCTAAACATGAGATAGAGCTGCTTACCAAGGAAGTGGAAGTCGGAGAGGTCTACGAGGGAACGGTTACCAGGATCATGAGCTTCGGCGCGTTCATTGAAGTGCTTCCTGGCAAGGAGGGACTGCTCCACATTTCCAAGATGGCCAAGGGCAGAGTGGAAAAGGTGGAAGATGTGATGAATATCGGAGATACGGTTGAAGTCAAGGTTTCCGAGATAGACAGCCAGAACAGGATAAACCTGCTGAGAACCAGCTATCCTGACGAGAAAAAATAATTGCATAAAACAATATAAAGATACCTGCCGCGGCTTAATGAAGCTGCGGCAGGTGTTTTTGGTTTAAGAGTCACGGGCTTTAAAAGATTATATCATCGTCTTTATAGACAGGAACCCAGTGCTTTTCTGTTATGAACTTGGAAACGCCGTCCTGATCGCCGTCTTTCAGCAGCTGGAGTATGCGGCGGTGCTCGTCGTTGACGTCATAGAGCATGTCCATGGCGTGCTGCTCTACAGAATTGGTGTAGACCTTGCTCAGCAGTTTGTTTTTTGCCGTCTCTATATATCCGATGAGCGTTTTGTTGCCGCATTTTTGTATATAGACCTGGTGAAAGGCCAGCTGCTGGCGGTGGTATATATCGAAGTTGCCGGCCTTGATGGCCACGTCTATGGATTCTATGTAAAAGGACATGTCGTCGTAGTCATGTTTGGTCAGTCTGCCGCAGGACAGTCTGGCAGCGGCGGCGTCAAGAGCGCCTATGACCGTATAAAGCTCCGACAGCTCCTTGACTGTTATGGTTTTTATAGTGAAGCCTTTTCTTGAAGTGTTGTTTATGATGCCCTCAGCCGCCAGCTGAATCAGCGCTTCTCTCACAGGCGTGCGGCTGATCTCCAGCTCCGTGCAGATATCGTTTTCGCTTATCCGCTGGCCAGGGAGAAGTTTGCCTTCTCTGATTTCTTCTGCGATAAAATCGTATACGTGGTCTTTAAGTGTCTTGAATCTTTCCATAGTGATGTCTTCTGTCTGCCTTTTCTTTTTTGTATAATAAAATAATATTATTTAAATTTAAGCAAAAAGTCAATACAGGCGGCTCCCTTATCACAAATATGCTGACAAGCTCATAAAATTATCTTCTGAAATTATGTTATATTATTGACATTCATATAAATAAATGTTACGGTGAGTTACAGAAAGGTGTTTCAATGTGTGTCAATTGTTTAAAATAAGGGAGGTTCCGATGAAAACCAAAACAAACAAGATACTCCTGTTACTGCTTGGAGTTTCGCTCGTCCTCAATTTGACGCAATATTATTTCAGCAGCTCGCAGAAAAGAGAAAAAGACGTTGAAAATGCGGTCATATACGGCACATATGCCAGTGAAGAGACTTCGCTGATTCTTCTGCTGGAGCATGCCGACGAGGGACGCGGTATAAAGGGATTTACACTTGAATCCTACGGGATGGATGGCGTAAATGTGAAAGACAGCGGTAGTGCTGATACGGTGACGAAGGAAGTTTACAAGCTATGTGGCAGTGACAGCCAATACTATGTAATCTGGAAAGATACCTCTACGATAGAATTGCTGGATATTGCTCAGAACACATGCACAGTTTTTGAAAAGAAGGACGATACGCTCATATATGGCGCGATACCTGAAGGAGTGAAGTTTCAGTGAATGAGCACGTGAAATGGACGCGGGAAAATTCATATACAAGGCTCGGCAGGGCAAAAACCAAAATTTCTGCCGGGCTTTTTTGATGCAAAATAGTATCAACTTTTTCTATATCTTTTCATAAGTTCTCAAATTGCCGATATATCCTTGTTTTTCAAGGGTTATCGGCTTTTTTCATTTTCTCAATCTACCGCAGAACTGGGTTTACACTACGCATATCTTCACTGTCAATCGTTGTACATTTCGTTGTAAATCACGCTATCATACTTCTCATTTCTTTATTTGTCCCAACTTCTGAGGCATGAGCATATAAGTTGAGTGTGATTGTTATATTAGAATGTCCCATAATATACTGCAAATTCTTTGGGTTCATATTCTTTTGTGCTAATCTCGTACAGAATGTATGTCTTAGTGTATGCGGCGTGATGTGTGGCAATGGAACATCATTTGTCTTGTTATACTTCTTAACTATGCGTATCAATAATGTTTTGTATGTTACGTTATGTATAGGATAACCATTCTCTAAAAGAAACAGGAAGTGACGACAACCGTCAATCTCTTTTATCATAGGTTTCTGTTTCCTTTTCAACACTCTCTGAAAGGCTTTTTTTGTTTCATCGCTCATTGGCACTTTGCGGATACCGCTTTTTGTCTTTGGCTCATTGATATAGTACCCGTCCTTGTCTTTCAATAACTGATGGTCGATATTGATTAAATGATTTTCAAAATCTAAGTCTTTCTTTGTCAATCCGCAGAACTCTGATATTCTTAATCCTGTTTTCAACAGTATCAGCACATCATCATAGTATTTCTGATAACAGGTATCCTGTGCTATAAAATCAAGTAATACCTGCTCTTGCTCCTCGCTTAATGCAACTTTTGTTTTACTGTCATTTTCAAGAACTTCACTAAGTGAAAAATCAAATGGGTTCTTCCTTACATAATCATCATCAATCGCCATACAGAACGACGCTTTTAATGAACGCTTATAATTCTTGATTGTTCCAAAGGAAAAACCTCTCTGTTGCATACGGATTGCCCATTCTCTAGCGTCTGACGGTTTAATACTATCAATGCTACTAGAACCGAGTATATCGTCCTCTAAGGCTTTCATAAGGTACTTTCTGCCGACTTCTGTATTCTTCGTTACATTTGGTCGCTGTGCGTTCTTTTTAGCGTATAGCTGACAAAGTGTCATTTTACCGCCCTGCGTGTCGATACCGTCATACAAATCTCTTTGTATGATACGCTCCTTTTCCCTTAATGATAAATCATCTCGTTTGCCTTTCGGTGTTCTGTCTGTCGGTAATAATTTCCAAGCATACACATATTTTGTTTTACCCAATGCGTCTACATATTTGTAAGTGTATCTACCGTCTGCTCTTTGACTTTCTCCTCTCTGTAATATTCTGTTCTTGTTATCTCGTCTTTTTAATGCTGACATCTTTCAAACTCCTTTCAAAGTATGAAAGAGCCTTGTATCTACGACTTAATCAAATCATAACACGCACAAGGCTCTTTTGCATTAAATTTGTTCCAGTTTATCTATGACTTTTTCAAAATTCTTTTTCTTGATAAGCATACGGTTACCATTCATAACGACACATTCTCGTTTATGCTCATTGGCAATTTGACGCAACTTATTTTCGCCAATGCGGAAGTAACTAGACGCTTCTTCGATTGTCATAAGGTATCTCTCCCATAATGGCATACTTAAATCATGCATAAATTCTCACCCCTTTCTGTAAAAATCTTTTTCTAAGCAATTCAATGGCTTTTGTCATAGCCCACAGGACTTCCACCTCTGCATAGTTCTTATGCAGCCATACCCATTGCGTGCGACGCTTTTAACGCTCAAGCTGTGGCTGTACGGGAGTATCATTATCAGACAGAACAGGTCATGGCGGTAAAAGAGGACAAATCTTTTACCGGAACACAGATAGGTTATCGCTCGCTTTTGCAGGGGAAAGGTCATGGCGTATCTGTTTCAAAGGCTCGCTGTCTGTCTAAGGTATTGAATTGCTTTATTCGGTTATCAAAGAACACGAAAGAAGAAAATCGTCTTTCCTATATACCGCGTTGGAAAAGAGCAAAAGCGTAACCAATATTCAAAACTTTTTTTCTTTTCCTGCACCATATAGGGAACGGAAACTACGGATTGTTAAGTTGAAAATGAAAATATTTTCTTCTTTTCACACCAACACTCAACTGCTAATGCCTGTTTGAATACAAATTGACAATAGTTTTGCGGAAATATTGATTTTCTTTTCAGAACAACACTGTACTTCAAGAGCCTGCTTATTAACCAAATCAAGAAATTTTTTCTTCTTTCACTCTATATAGGGACAGCAACCCTCGATTTAATGAGTAGTTTTGAAAAAAAGTTAGATTTCCTTTTCTCGCACCATATCTGTACGCTAGTTGATGTTTTGTTGCAGGTTTATCAAAAAAATTAAAAAATACCGTCATTCTCTTGTGGAACAGCGGTATCTATGCGTTCTTCTATGGTTGATTTTTCTAACTGTAATAAATGTTTATGCCTGTCTTTAAGTTCTGCCTGTTCAATCATATCTTTCAGTATCGTTGTATGATTTTCTTCGTCCAATGCCTGTACCATTTTTATCGTTGGTGCAACCTGTCTTTGTAGCCAATGCAATGCTTCTTGTAAAGTGTAAGGCTCTGGCTTTGTGGTTAAGCGTATCGGCTCTCTGTTTTCTCCTACAAACCAAGCCCAATTATCATTCATTTTCCATTGACTTTTCAGTTTATCATCTTCTCTATCTACAAAACGGACATAATGATTGATGATAGAAAAAGCGTTGCGTTCTGCGTCTCGATAGGTCAGTAAATCTTTAACCGCATAATAGGCTCGTTCATTCTTCATGCGTATTTCAAAACGGTTCTTGATTTGGGTATCTTCAACTTCTGTGCCATTTTTGACATACTGCTCATAATTTTTCTGATAAACACACATATATAATTCACTGCTTGTTGAACCGAGATACAAAGTTTCGCCTGTGTTCTTTGGCGTATCATCACCACATTTTTCTGTACTGCCGTAATTTTTCTGCTTACGGAAATAGGAAACACATTCGCCAGCCATATATTTTTCCTTTAACTTTGGAATATCTAATATTCCTGCTCGGTCATTGATAGCCAAGTCAAGCCGTTTCATCACACCGCCAACCGTCATGCAATCAAGCATAAAATCATACCATGAGCGTTCCTGTGCCAGCAGATAACTTTCCATTTGCCTACACCCTCTGCCTTTCAGTTCTAACAAAACGCCTAAATGCTCCTGCATGGAACACATGATGTTGATGTCTCCTAAAACATATTTGCTTTCATATCCGTACTTTCCAAAATCTTCATAAAGCATATAATCCGCTTTCAGTTGTAATACATCACGAATAATCTTTAATGCGTCCGTAGTAGGAAAGCGGGCACGAAAGTAATCAATCAATAAGAACAGGGGTTCTTTCGGATTGAAACGCTCAAGCTGTTTTTCCATCGTTTGTTTTAATTCAGCAGAGGGAACAGCAATGCCATTCTCTATCTGATTTAAATAAGTACTACTGATACCACAGGCAACAGCAAGTTTTCTTTGTGTTACTCCATATTCTTCACGCTTTTGTCTTAATTCTTCTATAAAGTTTTTATCATTCATTCTAAAATTCCTCCAATCAAAAAAGGCAACTACCGTTTATTGATAATTGCCTATCCTTAAATTTCTACAAAAGAAAAAGACAATTAATCTCTTATTTGAAATCAACTGTCTTTCCTATGTCTTATTTAATTTTTATGTGTTAAATGAGCGCCTTTCAGTTAACACCTTGTTAAAAGCGGTTTTGCCTTGTAAATACAGCGTTTTCCGCTTAGTAGTGTATATTGTCTCTTGTTTTTTGTGCCCCCCTTGTTAGATAACGGGGGCTTATAAGGCTCGCTACGCTTGCCAAACAGCCGAAGTGAACCGCCCCCCTAGCCAGCAAGCTGGCGTGGCGCTATGTCTTACGACCGCCACCGTGGGCGGATCAACCCGTCGGGCGTTGAACTTTTAAACATATTCGTTAAGTATACAAACCAAAACATAAAGATTATTTTATCTTTGGGCAACTACGCATAGCCAGCCTTTATCATTTTTGTGCACTTTTATATGCGTAAATCCTGCTTTTTCCAAAGAATATTTAATCTGTTCGGATGTATAAATTTTCATTCCCTTTATAATCTCTGTCCATTTTTTATCTTTATTATTTTCGCCATTTGACTCATTACAAATCATAAAAACTCCGCCTTTTTTAAGAACTCTATATATCTGTCTAAAACTTTGGTCAATATCAGACCAAAAATATATTGTTTCAAAAGCAGTCGCTAAGTTAAAGGTTTCATTAGCAAAAGGAAGCTCCTGCACATTGCTTTGTAGAATTTTACAACGCTTTATTTCTATTGCAGATTTATTGATTTTTTTTGATTTTCTGACACTAACCTCTGAATAATCAATACCGACAACTTTACCATTCGGACTTTTTTCTAATAGTTTTTTTATATTTGCACCGCCACCGCAACCAATATCTAATGATATATCATCATCATGAATTTTTATGTGTTTAAATCCCCATTCTGCCATAGAAGAATGACCTATATTCATCATATTAACCATAAGATTTCCACCAAATCCTTTTGGCTTACAAGTGTTTTGAAAAAAAGACATAATACACACCTCCTTACACCAAAGAAGTTAGCTTTGACTAATTTATTTTAGCATCATTATGGAATTAGTGCAATAAAATCTTGAGTGAAATTCTTTAAATATTTTTTCTGCTCTTGAAAAGTTACCTATCAGTCTATGTTTTATAAAGGGTGCTAAGCATTGTTTACACAACAAGCCCTTGACAAACCATAGCCGGATAAGTCTAGGGTAATCAAGCAGAAATGAAATAGTCTGCTGTTTCACGACATAGAAAAAGACGCTCTTTTTCAAGCGTCGTTCTTCCACAACTCTGTATTTCTTTGTATAAGTCGTTATATCAGGCTCTTTCATTTGTTGTAATTTCGTTGTAATTTTTCCTATTTCCCTTTAGCTATTTTGCTGATAGATACTGTATTTATACAGATATTCCTGATTTTCTATCTGTTTTTCATTGCAAAAAAACGCTCCGGACGGCGGCTGGCAAAAGCTCATGTTATAAAATGCCTTCGATTCGGCAATATTATTTATTGAACCCAAAATCGTATTGTTCGGCGTTGCCGTAAGGTAGGGTTCATTGAATCACTTTACTAGACTTGTTTTGTGGTATAATGCCGATAATTTTAGGAGGTATTTGATTAGATGGACGAAAACAATTGGCGCAAGGACGGCGGAAAAACTGAAGACGGCGGACAGATTGACGGGAAGGACGGACAAATCGCTGAAGACGGCGGACAGGCGGCCGTACGCGGACAGCTTGGATTCTGGTCTTTAGCTGCTGTCATAACAGGCTCTACCATAGGAAGCGGCATTTTTACCATAACCGCTGACATGGCTGCCGGCGGAGCTCACACGGGAGCCGTACTCATAGGATGGCTGATATGCGGCATAGGGATGATGGGACTGATGATGTCGTATTTCGGGCTGAACAGAGTGAGACCTGATCTGACAAACGGAGTTTACAGCTACGCGCGGGAGGGCTTCGGAGAATTCGTAGGCTTCAATTCAGCCTGGGGTTACTGGCTGAGCGCCCTACTGAGCAACGTTTCGTATATGACTTTGCTCTTCGGCGCCATAGGATATTTTTTTCCAGTCTTCGGCAACGGCAATAATCTGATTTCGGTGATATGCGCCTCGATAGTGGTGTGGCTGGTGAATATGCTGGTGCTCCAGGGAGTCAAGGAAGCGGCTGGCATATCTATCATCACCACCATAGCCAAGCTGGTGCCTATACTGGTTTTCATAGTAGCCGTGATATTCGTAAAAGCCTTTGATTCCGATATCTTTTTCGATAATTTCTGGGGAGACGGCACCATGTCTCTGAGCGCACAGATAAAGGAAACTACCTCGGCCACCGTATGGTCGTTTATAGGAATAGAAGGGGCGGTTGTCCTTTCAGGACGAGCTAGGAGGACTGAAGATGTGGGCAAAGCGTCGATAACGGCTTTTTTAGGGATATTGGCTATATATGTGATGGTGGCAGTTTTGAGTCTGGGAGTCATGCCGATAAGAGAGCTGGCAGGCTTGGAAAATCCCCAGATGGCCGGAATATTGGAATATGCCGTAGGACCGTGGGGAGCGGCGATAGTCAACATAGGCGTAATATTATCTCTGGCCGGCGCTCTTTTGGGCTGGACCATAATAGCTGCGGACTGCCCGTATTCGGCGGCCAGGCAGGGCGTGTTCATGAAAGTCTTTGCCAAATCCAACAGCCACGGTTCACCGTCGTTTTCACTGTATTTGACCAACGGAATAATCCAGCTTTTTATCATAGTGGGCTATTTCAGCGCCTCGACTTATCAGGCTTTCTATACTCTGAGCACAGCTATGATAATGATTCCTTATCTTTTCAGCGCGGCATATTATCTGAAGATTTCCCTGAGGGGCGAGGGATTTGCAAAGGACGAAAGTCATTCCCTGATGTCAGCCCGGATATTTGCTTTTATAGGTACTGTCTATGGCGTTTGGATGCTGTATTCAGGCGGTCTTGATTATGTATTGATTACGACGGTGCTGTATGCTCCGGGCATAATAATTTACTGCCTTGGCAAAAAGGAAAGGGGAGAAAAGTTCTTTGCCTACGGATGGGAAAAGGGCATAGCGGTCGGATTAGTTGCGGCAGCCGTCGTTTCCGTATATATGATATCCACAGGTACTCTCAGGCCATTTTAAATTCAGCAGAGCATCTTGGGCCCGTACAGTACCTGACGGCAGACATAGAGCGAGTTGTCCTCTCTGACGGACATATTCCATCTGATCAGCGAAAGCTGACCTGAAACCAGCTCCATACATGTTATTCCGTTTGGGTGCACGCAGGAGCCGGTGTTGAAATACCCTGCCGCCTGTTCCGGCGGCAGGACCGGCCTGTGGGTGTGGCCGGCGATGATGTTTCGGCCTCTTTTCGCGGCCCACACAGCCAGCCTTTTCTCTACTTTTTTACCTTTTTTCTCCATCGCCGACTTCAATGTACGTAAAATCCTGCTGCCAGTAATAGTTGAGGGCGGCCTGATACAGTATCTTGTTGTTTAGAAAGCTGTCGTTCCAGGTGCCGCAGCCTCTGTGGCAGTCGCTGAAAAATACTATTCTGCCGTGTTCGGAAGCCTTGATGACCTTAGCGTCTTTAAAGGCTTTATCTATGCGCTTTTCGTAATATCCCAAGTCAAACCTCCAGAGAGAAAAAGCTCTTGATATTATATGAAAGAAAGACAGGGAATGTTACGTCAAGCGCGCGTCAGATGAATAAAAAAGCTGCCCGGCAAATTGACCGGACAGCTTTTGACTTTGTGGATTTTGGACATTTTCAAGTACTCTCGTGCTGCTTCCTATTTCCAGCACTCAGTGTTTTCAAGACCGATGTCGGCAGCCTTGAAACTAATTTCTTTTCCTGCTTTCTTCTTGCCTGTGTAATCCTTGAGCGCCTTGAAAGCCGTGTTGCCGAGAATTATGCAGACAGGAACGTTTATCAGAGCCATGCAGCCCATCAGCACGTCCGCGGTATCCCAGGCAAGACCTGCGCTTACCTGAGCTCCGACGAATATTATAACTACAGCCAGCAGCCTGTAGCCTGTCATAAAAGCCTTGTTATTGAGAGCATTTTTGTAGATATAGCTTATGTTCATTTCTGCGTAGAAGTAGTTGCCCACCAGAGTGGTGAAAGCGAATATCGCCATGGCCGCTGTGATGAAGTAACCGCCGAACGCTCCGAAGTTGGCTCCCAGCGAATCCTGGATGTAGGCGCCGTTCATGGTGTTTCCAGCTTCATCTATATAAGCCGAAGAATCGACTCCGCTGCAGAGGATCATGAAAGCTGTCGCACTGCAGATCAGAAGCGTATCTATGAATACAGAAAGCATCTGCACCAGCCCCTGCTTGACAGGGTGGGATACGTCGGCCGCCGCAGCCGCGTTAGGCGCGGAACCGATACCTGCCTCGTTGGAATAAAGGCCTCTCTTGACACCCTGCATTATGGTGGCTCCTAAAGCTCCTCCGGCGATGGCGCTGAAATCTAAAGCCTGGCTGAAAATGCTGGCTATGACTCCCGGCAGGGCCGAAATATTGAGGAGCATAACTATGAGAGAGACAGAGATATAGCAGATAGCCATGATTGGAACCATGACCTGCGTAGCCTTGGAAATCCTCTTTCCGCCGCCGAATATCACGATGCCGGCCAGAACTGCCACCACAGCTCCGATGATCAGAGTGGCGTTTTCAGCGGGAACATATGCCTTGACGAAGTCGGTCAGGTTGAACGACGCGAGAGCATTGAAGCCTCCCATGTAAGTTAGGATGAGAAATACCGCGAAAATTCCGCCGAGGGCAGGGGCTTTAAGCGCCTGCTTGATGTAATAAGCCGGACCTCCGTAGAAGCCCTCCTCGTTGTTCTTCTTTTTATATATCTGAGCCAGCGTGGATTCCACGAAAGCCGACGCACCGCCCAGCAGCGCGATGAGCCACATCCAGAACACAGCGCCGGGGCCTCCGGCTATGATTGCGCCTGTAACTCCCACGATGTTGCCGGTGCCTACTCTGGAAGCAGTGGAAACCATGAGAGCCTGAAAAGAGGATATGGAATCCCTGTCCTTTTTCGGCTCAGCTATGACCTGGATGGACTCCCTGAAGAGCCTGAGCTGGACGAATTTCGTCCTTAATGAAAAATATAAGCCCGCAGCGATGAGAAGCGCTATAAGTATATAGCCGTACATATAACCGCTTATGCTGCTGATGATTCCTCCGATGTAATCCATAAAAATTCTCCTTAACATTTTATTAACATATATTGTATTATGGAATGGAAGAAAAAGCAAGAAAAAGCTTCTCCCGCAAGGCATGACAATCGTTTTGCCGCATGCCAGGGGGAGAAGCATGTTATGACGCGCGGTAAGCGCGGAAGCCTGAAAGGCTCAAGAGTGAAAAATTTGAACGCATAAGCGCGGGTTCAGCTCTCTCCTTATATCGTCAGACCTATGATGAGATATCCCACCGAAGCGACAGCTGCTCCTGTCAGAGCATAAGGTATCTGAGTCTTTACATGGGCGATATGGTCTGAGCCTGCTGCCAGCGAGGACAGGATGGTGGTGTCCGATATAGGCGAGCAGTGATCGCCGAAAGTCGCGCCGCCCAAGACCGTTGAAACGGCAGCGTATACCAAAGTGTTCAGTTCACCGCCGCTGACTGAGAATGCCAGAGGTATGATGATAGGGATCATGATTGCTATGGTTCCCCACGACGTTCCTGTCAGGAAAGAGATCAGAGAACATACGAGGAAAGAAATCACCAGCAGGAGAGCCGCTGTCATCCATTCTTTCGTTATCCCTACGATGAACTCCGCCGTGCCTATCTGCTTCGTGATTGCGTTGAGGCAATAAGCCATGGCCAGGATCAATATGGCGGACATTACTGATTTGATACCAGCGACTGCAGTATCGACGATCTCCTTGAGAGTTGCCATGCGCCTTACAAGCATGGAAATGACTTGATAGGTCGCTGCTACGACGAGTGCCTCAAGGCATAACGTGGAACCGAGAATCACATAAGTACCGATAGATATTCCAACGATGATTATTGCCGGCATGAAGAAGTCGGCGACTAAGTTTGATTTGCAGCCTTCTTTCAGTTTTATAGATTCCAGCTCAGAGCTGAGCAGAGGAACGGCATTGTCAGCCAGAACCTTGCCTTCCTGCTGAGCTCTCTTTTCTGCTGTTCTCATAGGCCCGAACTGCGGGATGATGCCGGCCGAGATGAGAAGCACCATGATTATGGTTATCCAGCAGTAAAAGTTGAAAGGAAACGCTTTAAACACCACATCGACGCCTATGTCGGAATCAGCTATAGCGCCTATGCCAACCAGAAGGCCGGCCGTATACATCGCCGTCGAGGTGAATGGCAGCAGCGAGGTCATAGGAGCCGACGTCGAGTCGCATATATAAGCCAGCATTTCTCTTGAAACCTTTGCCTTGTCGGTGACCGGCCTCATGATGTTTCCTACATACAGCGAGGAAAAGTAGTCAGAGAAAAATATGAATATTCCCAGCAGCGACGCCAGAACTGTCGCGCCTCTTCTCTTGAGATTGTGCTTCGATACCATTGAGGCGAAGGCTTCAAGGGCGCCTGCTTTCTGGAAGAAAGCGACTACTATGCCTACGAATACCTCGATGGCCAAAATCCAGATGAAATCCGCGTTTCCCAGCGCGGACTGCAGTATTCCCGTAAAACCTGTAACTATGTTCTGTCCGGAAATTACGACGCCTGCCAGCACTCCAAGCAGTATGGAAACCAGAGCGTCCTTGGTCACAAAAGCCAGTACTAGAGCTATGCACACGGGAACCAGCGATAAAATACCATATTCCATTTGGTTCTCCTTTCTAAAAGATATTTAGAACATTTCAAATATCTTATCTTTTGATGTCAGCTCGATGCCGAAAGCCTCCGCGGTGTCCTTGAAAGTAAGGTATCCTTTTACGAAGTCGAGGCCGTGGATGAGTCTGCCGTTATCCATGGCCGCCTGCTTCCAGCCCTTGTCGGCGATTTCCTGGATATATGGAATAGTCGCGTTTGAAAGAGCCTGAGAAGCTGTGTTTGCAACGGAGCTCGGAAGATTAGGTATGCATATATGTCTTATTCCGTCCACTTCGTATACAGGATCCTCATGGGTGGTGTAGCGGCATGTCTCTATCGCTCCGCCCGGCTCTGCGTCTATGTCCACGATCAGCGAACCAGGAGTCATTCCTTTCAGCATATCTTTGCTTATCAGGGTAAGTCCCGGGAACCACTTGACGCAGTTGAAGACGATATCGGCGTCTTTGATCTCATTGATTATATTGTCGTGGGTGGAAAATACAGTCTTTATTCCAGGTATGATCTGGCTGGAAATCATGTTTAATCTGTCGATGTTAACGTCCATGAGAACTACGTCGGCATTGAGTTTGGCTGCCAGACGCGCGGCACCTACGCCTACATGACCTGCGCCGAAGATGACTATCTTCATAGGCTTTATGCCGGGATTTCCGCATATCATCTTGCCGCTGCCGCCGTGGGTGGTGAAAGAATAGAAGAGTCCGGTGAGAAGCCCCGTCTCTCCGGCCAGTCCGCTCATAGGCTCGAGGAGAGGAAAGCCGCCCTTTTCATCTTTTACATCCTCGTAGGCGAAAGCCACGGCCTTGGAGTCCAGTATAGCCTTTGTCTGAGGCAGCCTGTTGGCTGAATGTATGTAGGTGCAGAGGATATGTCTTTCTTCAAGGAAGCCGAACTCAGGCGGCAGAAATTCCTTTACTTTGACTATCATGTCTCCTGCTTTGTATACTGAAGCGGCGTCAGGAAGTATCTCAGCGCCGGCTTTGACGTATTGTTCGTCTGTGAATCCTGACGCGAGGCCGGCCTCTGTCTCCACATATACCTGATGACCTGACGACGTCAGTTTGCTTACGTTGTGCGGCACTATGGCGACACGAAATTCATTTTCTTTGATTTCCTTTGGCATTCCGATTTTCATAACTATTCCTCCTTAGAACTTTGCGCCTTTGCGCTGGCATTTTTGATGTCTGCCTCGTTTTGAACCGGGCAGCATTCTCATGTCTGTCATATATAACAGCAAAGTTTGTGCCAGCTTTTCCGGGAAAGGGAAGGCGTGCAAATATGCGCGTTCTAGTTAAAAATGTACGAAAAAAGAGGTCAAAAAATTTTGACCGGGCAAAAAATTTTAACCTCCATTCGATTTAATTTTAGTATTCGATTGATTTGCTTTCAGCCTCTGCCTGGCTTGCTTTCAGCCCCTTTTGAAGAAGTCTTCCAGCTGATATTTTTCCAGCTTGTATTGAAACGACTGCTTTGACAATTTCAGCTTGCGGGCGGCTTCAGCTCTGCAGCTGCTGTCCTTGAGCGTTTCCAAAATGATTTCTTTTTCTATCTGCTCCATAGCGCCTTTGAGACCTACTTTGCAAGTTTTCATGTAGTTGGAATCCGGCGCATACTCTTTTTTCGTCAGATATTCCGGCAGGTCTTTTTTCTCTATGAAACGGCCGGAACTGAGGTTGAAAGCTCCTTCGATTATGTTTTTCAATTCGCGCACATTTCCCGGCCAGTGATAGTCGGAAAATATGGCGTATACCTCATCGGTGAGATCAAGTATATTCTTGTTCATGTGATAGTTGAACTCGTTTATAAAGAATTTAGCCAGAGGGCCTATGTCAACGATTCGCTCCCTGAGAGGCGGAATATTCAGACAGACGGTGTTCAGGCGATAGAGCAGGTCTTTTCGTATGTTTGGGGAGCCTGCTGCGCCGTCCTGACTGTCGTTGACGGCAGAAATTATCTTGACGTCTACACATATGGGCTGACTGCCGCCTATTCTGGTGATTTTCTTTTCTTCAACTGCTTTGAGCAGCTTGGGCTGGATGGAGGATTCCATAGAGTTTATTTCGTCGAGGAAAAGCGTTCCGCCGTCGGCGAGCTCAAACAGTCCGGGACTGTCTTCTGCTCCTGTAAAAGCGCCTTTTTTAGTTCCGAAGAGGATGCTTTCCATCAGAGTCGAGGGTATGGCGGCGCAGTTCTGGGATATAAACCTGCCTTTCCGCCTGTTACCGCAGGTATGTATGGACTGTGCGAAAAGCTCTTTTCCAGTGCCTGTCTCCCCGTGTATCATCACGGCGGAGGAAGTCTGAGATATTTTTTTTATATTTTCTTTAAGCTCGTTCATGCGGCTGTCGATGGAAACTATGTCCGAAAGCTGATAGAAAGTCTTCGGACTGCGCGGTATCCGTTCAGAAAGGGTGAGGGGCTCTACAGCGTAGCTGGACACGTCTATTGTGCCTACGATTTTTCCGTTTTCTTCTATGGGAAGCGTGCTGGTTATGGCGTTTATCTTTAGACCGCTTGTATTGACCAGCTCCTGCTTTTGATTGAGTATGGGAACGCCCGTGCTGAGGACTTTTAGGACAGTACTGTTTTCTCTGGTAAGATTTTGGTACATGTCCAGTATATATGTGCCCAATATTTGTGATTTGTCGAGCATGTTTATATCGGAGCGGTTAGTATGGAAATATTTTATTATACCTTTATCATCTGTAAGTGCGATGCTGTCTACGTAGCTGAAAATGTTTAGCGCTTGCTCCACGTACTTTTCGAACAATTTTCTATCCTCCTGATGTAGTCTTCAGATAATTGTCATTCTAATTATATCATAATTATATATCCCTAATTATACCCCGGGAAATAGTTTAAGACAAGGTAAAGTGTGGGTGTGCATGCGGAACTGTCGTGTGGTGATGGTGCGGCGCAAGGGTTTAAGAGAGTCTGAGCTTGGCCGTGCGAGGATGGTGATGCGAGGAAGAGCGGGACTGCGATGCAGGAGGCAGAAAACGTTTTTGATATTGGGAAAACCTTTGCAAAAGGATGACCTTTTGCGGAAATTGGCAAACTAAATCGACCCAAATTGAGTTTTTTAGGAAAAAGGATACCGTTTGCTCGACTTTGGATACGCTTTTCGCTTGCCCTGTCATAATGCCTGTGCCGGTGACCGATGAGAGCTTCTTTTATGAGACGTATTTAAAAACATCGGACAAAAGTAAAGCAATTTACAGAATTATAAAATTCCATCATTTAAACTGTACTAAAATGAGCGGCGATTTAAGACAGAACGCGAGGCGCGCCGGCTGGTAACACAGAATCGCCGTCAGAAATGGAGGTGGACTGCAATAGAAAACAGATTTTTCGATATCAGGGACGTGCTGAAAGAGCTTCCTGCAAAAGCGACAAAATATCTGCTCTATCAGAACGAACGTACAAACGGCGTAGTATGGTATGTGCCTGTAGGAGACCAGGTGCCGGCCCACTATCATCCCGAAACCGACGACGTATGGATAATACTGTCGGGCGAGGGAGATTACTATATCGGCGGAGGAAAAAACGTCCATATTCATGAGGGGATGGTCATTCCGGCCGAGAAAAAAGAAATCCACGGCGTCAGAGCCACGGGAGACAGACCGCTTGTGCTTGCGGCAGTTTCAGCGCCGATGCCGTCTGAGATGATTTTGAAAGGAGAAAAAGCATGACAGAGACATTGAACGAAAGACTCAAATCGCCCATACCCATCCGCGAGCTCGAGCGCAGGACGGCAGCTCTGCAGCAGGCCATGAAAGCAGAGGGAATCGACTGTGTGATAGCACAGAATATAACCCAGTATTTAGGCGGATGCAACAGATGGCTGACGGATACAACTGCGGAAAACAATTATCCCCAGTCCTCTATCCTGCCTGCAGAAGGCGCGGTACGCTATATAGCCTGTTCAGGGCCTCCTCTTGACCTGTATCCGCCGTCACACCTCTTAAGAATAGGACAGCCCTATGCCGCCCAGCCATATTTCTCACCGTTCAACTTCACCCACACCTGGGAGGGCAGAATGGCTCTCAAATGGATACATGACAATGAAGCGAAAAAAGTCGGCATAGCCGGAATGGAGATGTTCTACTGGAATTATTACAAATATATAAGAGAAAACGCTCCTGAAATAGAGCTTGTGGATGTTTCAGACATGTTCGATAGACTGCGCGCCGTAAAGAGTGAAGATGAACAGTCATTCATCAGAAAGGCAGCTGATATTCAGGATAAAGCGCTTTCTTATGTTCAAGTATATGCCCAGCCGGGAGTGAGAGAGTATGAATTACGTTCAAAGCTGATGCAGATATTGACAGATCACGGCGGAGAAGAGATGATCGTGACTTTAGGTTCATGTCCGCAGGGCGAAAAAATGCAGCTTATGCCGTCATATTTCCAGAACAGGGCGCTGAAAAAAGGCGACATGCTCTTCGTCAAGCTTTCGACAGCAGGACCGGGAGGCATGTTTACGACTGTAGGAAGACTGTACTCCGTGGGATGCGAGCCGTCGGAAAAGATGAAGCGTGACTTTGAGCTGGCCGTTAAAGCTGAGGAAAAGCTGGTTTCCATGCTGAAAAAAGACGCTAGGCCGGAAAAGATATTTGAAGAATATAACGAATATCTGCAGCAGCTGGGATGTGAAAAAGAAGCGGGACTGTTCTCATATTCGCAGGGCTATGACCATGTGGAAAGGCCGAGCATACAGCCGGGAGAAACTATGACGATAGAAAAAGATATGATGATGTGCGCCAATGTACGTCTCAAAGGCGCGGAGATTGAATGTGGATATATTTCAGACAGCTATCTCATAGGAGATAGAAAAGCTGAAAAACTGCACAATGCACCGGCTGCGATTCTGCGCACTTGATGTATTTAACGGAAAGGAGAACAGGAATGATTTATAACGAGAGAATCAGAAGACCGATTTCAGACAACGAACTTGAGCGTCGCTGGAATCTGCTGAGAGGTCTGATGAACGAAAAAGACCTGGACTTGATATTCACACAGGGAAAATGCTTTTAATATCGAAGATTATATAAGCTGAAAAGGTAAAGCAAAGCTAAATAAGAATAGTATTGTTACTAGGCTGTAATAAAAGTATGTAATAAGGATTTTTATGCTTTCATAATTTGGCTGTTTGAAGTTTTATAATCCATAAAATTTATAATTTCTTTTATAACTAAACTTTTAGGAGGAATTATAATGAAAAAATATGCTTATATTCGTGTTTCAAGTAAAGATCAAAATATTGCAAGACAAGTAGAGGCAATGGAAAGTATAGGTATTTTAGAACAGAATATGTTCATAGATAAGCAATCTGGTAAAAATTTTTATCGTGAACAATATCAATTATTATTAAAACAATTACAACCAGGTGATGAACTTTATATTAAATCAATTGACCGTTTGGGGCGAGATTATGATGAGATACAAGAACAGTGGCGTTATCTCACAAAAAAGATTAACATTGACATTATCGTATTAGATTTTCCGCTTTTAGATACTAGAAATCAAGTAAATGGGATTACAGGGAAATTTATTGCAGATTTAGTTTTACAGATACTCTCTTATGTAGCACAGGTAGAAAGAGAAAATACTAAACAGCGACAAGCAGAAGGTATACGGATTGCTAAAGAAAAAGGAATCAAATTTGGAAGACCGCCTATACCTATTCCAAAAGAATTTGAAGAAATCTATAAATTATGGAAAGTAAATAAAATTAGTAAACGCAAGGCAGCAAAGATGTTAAATACAAATCATAATACTTTTTCTAATTGGATAAAGAGATATGAAAAAAATGCTGAAACTACTAGGCTTTCGTGCAATAAAAAGTAGACTTTTATTGTCACAGAAAGTAGACTTTTTATTCCATTAAGATAAGAAGTGTTTATAAATGGAATTAGTATAAAACATCTGTTTTTCTTTATATTTTAAGAGGTAAAATGCAAAAACATTTCATATTATCTCATCTTTAGATTTTATCACTACTGGTAACAAAAGTCTGCTTTTCTTACCATTTCATGTATCTCTTAACATACATTCGGTTCAAAAGATAGATAGAAGGAGGGAATAAGAATGAACCTAACAAAGAGAGTGACTACATGGTTTCTTACGTTAGTTATGGTATTAGGATTGATACCACAGACTGTATTTGCAGAAGAAACAGACGCTTCTTCATTTCAAACTTCTTCGCCTCAATATGAAGTCTTACAAGAAGTAAATGAAGATAAAACAGAAGCGACGATTTCTTTAGAATTTACGGAGACAGAAACTATTCAGTTAGAGAAAGTAACATTACCAGATGGTACTGAAAAAGTAGAGGATTTATCGAGCGTTACTTATGTAGTAACTGAAAATGGAAACTATGATTTCAAGGTGAATTATTCGCTAGAAGGAACGCCAAAGGAAGAAACAATTCCTGTTGAGGTGTCTAGATTAGAAGAAAAAGGCAATATTACTTCTAATGAAAATAATGAAGATCCAAAGCAAAAAACAGACAGTAAAAATTCTAATGAAGTAAGTCCTAAAAATGTAAAGCATATACATTTAAATAGTCATGATGGAAATGATCAAAATGATGGACTTACAGAAGAATCAAGTGTTAAAACATTTGCAAAAGCGAAATCGTTAATTCAAGATGGAGATATTATTTTACTTGATAGTTATGTAGAAGTCACTAATGATGAAACATGGACTTTGTCAGAATTTCCAAATTCTAAATTGCAAAGAAACGCAGGTGGAGATATGATAGTAGTCAATCCAAAGGCTACTTTAACTCTGCAAAATATTGTAATAGATGGAACACATTATAGCGATGAATCCGTAGATATTCATTCAATTGTTAAGTTAGGTAAACTAGCAGGAAATGAAGCAGATGGTTCAAATTTAATTTTGCAATCTGGTGCTATCTTGGAAAACAATTGCAACAATAGAGGCATGGGTGGAGCTGTTAGTGGTTTTAGTTATGATACAATCACAATGGAAGACGGAGCTATTATTCGAAATAATGGTATTTTAGATAAGACTGCTCAATTCGGTGGTGCGATACATTTAGAAAATCATGGTACATTTACAATGAATGGTGGATTAATCAAAAATAATCATGCCGTTCGAGGTGGTGGTGTATGTTTAATAGCTTCATCAATGATTATGAATGATGGAAAGATTATAAACAATTCTGCAAATAGTAAAGATAGTTATGAAGGTCATTATGGTGGTGGAATTTATGTTGCCAATTTCCAAGATTGGTCGGCTGTAGGAGGAGATTACTCTCGTGAAATTGCAGGAAAAGCAAGTTTTACAATGAATGGTGGTACAATCTCAGGAAATGAAGCGACTTATCGTGGCTCTAACGGAGATAAGGGATTAGGTGGTGCTATTGCAACTTATCCTGCTTTTTATGCACAACATGAAAAGGAGCCTGCTATTACTATTACCATTAATAAAGGTGATATTACCCAAAATAAAGCAATCAATGGTGGTGCAATTTCTGCATACTTTGAAGCTACAGATGTAATACTTTCAAATACAAACATTTCTAACAACGAAGCGAAATCTCAAGGTGGAGCTATTTATGGAGTGTTTAATTCAAAAATTACTCTAAAAAATACTGTTGTTTCCCAAAACAAAGCATCAATAGGTGCGGGGGTATATTTACATTCTTCAGAAATGCAGATGAATTCTGGAGAATTGAAAGAAAATACAGCTACTTCAGCAGGTGGTGGTATCTACATTGATGCTAATTCTTGGAATAATAAAACTGCAAAATGTACGATACTAGGTGGTACAGTTAGTGGAAATAAAGCTAAGGCAGGTAACGGTAGTGATGGTATTTATCAAAATAGTAAATTAAATATCGGTGAAAAAGCCTTAATTGATAAAAATAACGATGTATATCTTCCAAGCAATCGTGTAATTGATGTTATAAAACCATTAGAAAATATCACGCAAGAAAATAGTGTTTCTATCACAAGTAAAGATTGCGTTGTAGAAGATGAACAAACAAAAGGAACTCGTTTAGTTAATTATCATGATGAAGCTGGTGGAATAAAAGCTGCTGAAAATGCTGAATATCAACAATTATATATTCCAAGTAATTATATGCGAGAAGGTTTAGTTATTGGTAAGAGCCAAGCAACCGATCAATTAAATTACATGACTTATATACAAAAGGAAAAATATCCTGTTGTTTATGAGTTTATCAATGGAACAGATGAACAAAAACTTCCAAAAGAAGTAACTGATTTACTTCCTACAGACGATAAGAAATATCTTGAGGGAGTAACAATCAGTGTAATTCAACCAAATAAAACAGAAGTTATTGTATCAGATGGCGTTTGGTTATTTAAGGGATATGATGCTAACAATAAATTATCAAGTGCAGATAATCTAAACGAAGATGGATATATCCAGTTTACAGGAACATGGGAATTTAAGAAAAACGCAAGTATTATCAATCAAATTCCAGTTATTAACGCAGAAGATAAAACGATATATGTTGGAGATGAATTTGATCCATTAAAGGATGTAACTGCGACAGATAAGGAAGATGGAAATATTACATTGACAATTGAAAATGTCATCAAAAATGAAGTAGACAATACGAAAGTCGGTGTTTATGAAGTCACATATAAAGTGACGGATAGCCAAGGTGCTTCTACAGTTAAAACAATCAAAGTTACAGTAAAAGCCAAAGATGGACCAGTAGTTCCAAGCGAACCTAATAAACCTAATACACCAAATGATTCAAATAAGCCAATTATTGTACCAGACACATCAGTAAATGATAAAAATCCTCAAACAGGAGATAGTACAAACATGACACTTTGGTCATTACTATTCATCGCTTCTAGTGTTGGTTTAGTTGGTATATATCGTAAAAAAAGAAAAACGGATCAATAAATTTCTCAAAGCTAGGAGGAATGATTTATGGAACGAGATATTTTCGAAGATATGAGAGCTAAAGTTGGTTGTATGTAATATTTCGGATTTATCATCTTCAAAAGACCAAGTGAAAAAAGAACTATTTAATTTATCGTTAGATCAATATTCAGAAAAACAAGTCTTTGAGTTTTGTGAATATGTTTATGGTAAAAATAATTTAGTTTATAAGTC
>PPYF01469481.1_pt1 | contig 33138 bp, 30 predicted proteins | sample 1559871 | NCBI WGS metagenome assembly PPYF01 (sample SAMN08240021, study PRJNA423297) | Human gut metagenome, whole genome shotgun sequencing project.
GGATGCGGTGAAAGTCGCATGTCCGGTGTGAAGTGGGGGAAAAGGTGGAGATAATATCAAAACCTTACCTATCACTATATGCAGAAAAATTACTTTATTCTGCAATCATCTTTTATTTAAGAGATTATGAACAGGATTACAGTAAGAAAAACTTTTCTACATTGGTAAACATGGTGAACATGGCTACCGTAGATGAGGATAATCCAAACTCACAATCAGAGCTGGATAAAATATTCGAAAAGATTGATCAGAATTCTTTAGCTGCTCAGTATTATCGAGGTTTTAAAAAGGGAGCAGGAAAAACTTTAAAGAGTATCGTTATTTCCTGTATTGCACGTTTGCAACCATTTATGACCCCACAAGTGCAGCATTTGACTCAGATGGACCAGATGGAATTAGACAAACTGGGAGATCGGAAAACAGCACTTTTTATTATTACTCCACAGGCAGACAGAACATACTCCTTCCTTGCATCCATGCTTTATTCCCAGATGTTTGAAACCTTGTATTACAAAGGGGAAAAGCAAAAAGCAGAAGGTGGTTCAGAACAGCTTGAGATTCCTGTGCGCTGTCTGATGGACGAGTTCGCAAATATCGGGGAGATACCAGAATTCCCGAGTAAACTTTCTACCATGCGTAAATACAATATTTCGGCTACGGTTATTTTACAGGATATTTCCCAAATTGAGTCTATGTATAAAGATGACTGGAAAACACTGATGGGTAACTGCAGTACTTATATTTTTCTCGGTACACAGGAACCAAATACCTTAAAATATTTCTCTGAATTGTTAGGAAAAATGACCGTTACAAACCGTTCACGTGGGACAAGCAGTGGTTCTAAGAGTGGGTCAAATAAAAACTTCCAGCAGACATCCAGAGAAGTAATGACACCAGATGAATTAGGCCGTATGGATCCTATGATGGAGGTTGTATTTATGCAAAACCAACGTCCAATCATGGATAGAAAATACCGATATGAAAAGCATCCACTGTATGAATATACTGGAGATGCGTCAGATGATAATTTGTTTTTATACCAAAGCATGTCAGAGTTCAATACATCACAGGCGAAGGTTTTTAGCTGCACCCTAAAAGCGTTTTCTGAAATATTAAAGTATCAGAAAACTCAGGAAGTGACAAAATCCCAAAATACGGATAGTGTCGTAATTCAGATATCTCAAAACGAAGCCTTCGATAAGATTGTATTGGATAGGGAAGAGCGTGCATCTATCCTGAACCAAACAATAACAAAATTATCCTCTGAACTTATAAAAACAAAAGAACATTGTCCGGTTATTGTACTAAAGAGTGTACAGACAGCTATTTTAATGGAAGCAGCTGAAGCAGTAGCAATACAGACTGGTAAAATGCCATTTGTTCTTTTTAGTGATATGGGTTCCGATATATTAAATGGTGTTTTTTATGGTTCAAAAGAAGACTTCAAATTATATGATTTTGGAATGTTTAAAAAAGTCGAGAAACACAACAATCGGATTCGTATTCTTTTCCTAAAGAAAAATGCACTGGAACTTTATAAAGAAACGATACAGGAGCAAAAATATGAGTAACAAAAAACAAGTATTTTCCAGGAATCTTCAACAGGAACAAAAAGAATTTGAACGGAAAGCCAAGCAGGCACCTGCAAAAGAAAATGGAGAAAAGCAGAAATCCAACCATGGAAATAGGGAAACAAATTCAAACTATGAACAGAGCAACCGCCATCATAAAGAAAAACATAAGAAAGAAACAGAAACGAAAGTTTTTAGTAGTCACAAAAATATGTCAGTAAAAGAAACTGGCATTGACTTAAAAGCTAAGCAGGACTACGTTTCACCGTATCATAGTGTTCTGTCCGGCAAACGTTCTGAACAAACGAATGCATCCGTTTATCATTCCACCTTCAATCAAAATATTATGAAAGAAGAGGAAGCATTCCAAAAAAAGAAAAAACAGCAACAATCCCAAAGAGATACCGTTTCTGATAGAAAGACAAGCTCGCACCAGGGATATACTTCAAATGCCGTTCCTGGAAGCGAAGCAGTTAGAACATCTTCCACTGGAAAGTCAGAACAAAACGCATCTACCAGGATGGTATCTATTGAAAACAGTAATTCCATACCATATGGAAGAATGAGGAGCGTTGGTGCGGAACAACCCCAAAAGGGAGAACTGAATTTAAAAAATATTCATACCTCAAGCATGCTTCCATACCGTATCACCGGGATTGAAAAAAACTTACTTGCTGCCGGCGTAAAATACTTAATTGGTACAGCTTACAAGGGAACAGATACACAAAAAGGTGTAGAATACGCTACTGACATTTATGCGACTAGCGGACAGTTCATCACAGATCAGATACGGATTGCAATGACCAAATCTATGATTCGAGAATCCAATAGTGTCCTATGCAACTACCATGATATATTGAAAAAAGTGTGTGGTGAAAACGGAGTGACATCTTTTGGTATCGTTGGTAATATCAGCAGCTATAAAGATGTCATGCGGATGCAGAAAGGTGTAAACAGCATCCTTATGGCAAAATATGGAAAAGGAATCAAGGGAACTGGCTGGGTAGGATATGTAAATGCCATGCAGTTTTTGAGAAAAAACAAAGGACAGTTAGATCCTGAAATTCAAAAACTAATTAGGGAAACTTTCAAACGGACGTCTGCAATCCAGATGTTTAAAGGAAATGTCACACGGTTACGTGCTATCAAAGGTCTGGGAATGCGTAAAATCCGAAGATATTTACAACAAACGGATACTGGTTATGGATTATACTTTACTCTGGATATTATTTCACGTACAAAATCGATTCTACGTGGGTCTGTTTTTGCTATACGTTCTATCATGAAAGCAGCAGAAAAAGCAACCTTAATTGCAGTCAAAACGGCTGCATGGGCTGCCGCTAAAGGAATCAAATACGGTTCAAAATTAGTCCCAAAAGCGGTGAAAGAAACAAAAGCTGCTAAAAAAATTGTAAATGGTGCAAAAAAAGTTGGTGATGGATACAAAAAAGCGAAAGGGACAGTAAGTAAAGGCGGGAGAAAAGTTGCCAAAGTAAGGCAGAATATCCAGAAGTTTCAGAGAAATCCTTTTGGAATCCGGACAGGAATGAATAAGTTGGGTAAAAAAGCTACTGATGCACTAACACGCCGTTTAAACAAAACTATTTTGGCGAAGCCAGCAAGAGCATTAGGAAAAGGATACCGCTATATCAATAAAGTTATTTCTGCCATTGGAAGGGGATTTTCTTTCGTTGGAACTGCTATATCATCTATTATTCATATAGTATTGATGGGGCTGCTGTTATTGATATTATGTGGATTTCTGGTATCTATTATTTCCTCTATTTTTACAATGATTTTTTCTGTCTTTGATTTTAATACACACAAAAAAGAAATCAGGGAAGCCTGTTTGGAACAGATTGAAGAAAGCTACAAAGAGCAAACAGAAGAAATCACTAAGTTACGCAGAAAATATCGTAATATGACCATTGATTACAAAGATTTAAAAGACGAAGATGTGTATGAGGAAAAGGAAATTGCCATCAGAGAAACGACAAATTCCGCAGAAATTCTTTCTATGGCTACTGTTTACTTTGATTTTGATTTGGAAAAAGCAGGAAAACGAAAGGCAAAGAAATATGTAAGAGAGCTTTACAATGGTTCTCATCTGATATCAATTGTAGAAAAACCTTATACATATGAGGATTCAAATGGAGAAGAGGTTACTGTCATAGATGCAGATGTTACGCTTACCACTTGTTATTTTAATTATTTATTTAGCTGTGAATTAAAAAGTGGTTCAACAGGAGTTATTGCTGGAAGTGAGATAACGGAGCAGGTTTGGAACTATCTTCGTAGTGCTGGAATACCGGCTATTCAGGTGGCTGGAATTATGGGGAATATGTATGGAGAATCTGGATTCAATCCAAGTGCCATCGAAGGTGGAAACGGTACTGGATATGGATTATGTCAATGGACAGATGGCAAAAATACAAAACGTAGAACCGCATTATTTAATTTTGCAAAAGAACAAGGGAAACCACCATCTGATCTGAAAGTACAATTAGATTTCTTTATGACAGAATATAATAGAAGTGCATTTAATAATTATTACACAAAAGAAAATAATTATGAGAAGTTTATAAATGCATCCACTACAGATGATGCGACCTACTATTTTATGTGGGGCTGGGAAAGGCCTGCAGCATGGGCCGGCGAGTCATCTCTTGCTAAACGGCAAAATGCGGCACAAACTTATTATGACACATATAATGATCGTGAAGTTATAACGGAAGAGCCAGAAGAGTGAAAGGAAACAGTCTTGTATATGCAAGGCTGTTTTTCTTGCCCAAAAATCAAGAGAAATACCGCATTTGATACAGTATAGATGATATCAAGTATAGTTGATGGCTAACGTACCACCCAGGTTTTTCAAATTCCATATTAATAAGGATATTATAAAGGAGGATTATTATGCAAACAAATAAGTTTAAGACCCGCCAGGAATTCCGTAGAAACATGGATACACCAAAAGGAAAAAAATTTGTAATAGGGCTGGATATTGGGTATTCCGCTGTGAAGTGCTTCTATGAAAAAGGATATTTTTGCTTTCCCAGCTATGTCCGAAAATTAGATTCCGATTTATTCATTTACGGTGATGAGGATATTTTATATCGTGACTTAGAAACAGGAAACCAGTATATTGTCGGACGAACCGCCATGGAGATGATTGGTTCCAGTGAAACAAACATTACAGAGTCTGAAATGTTTTCTCGAAATCGTTACCGAAGCAAAAATTTTAAAATTTTATGCAATCTGGCTATTGCATTTGCATTAGACTGTAAAAGTGATGAAAGAGAAATTGTGGTTCAAACAGGACTGCCTTCTGCTTATGAAAAAGCAGATACGCCTGCAATCAAAAAAGCGATTATGAAACCCTCTCACTTCCAGGTACGAATTGGCATGGGAGAATGGAAAGAATACAACTTTTCTGTAGAAGAAAAAAATATTTTTGTCATGCCACAACCTTCCGGTTCTCTTTATTCAGCTTTAATTCGGCAGGACGGAACTTATATTCCAGATGCCAAACGAATTTTATTTAGTAATACATTGGTCATGGATATCGGTTTTGGAACGTTTGATTATTTTGGAATCAAAAAGCAAAAAGCGGTATGTAAAGAAAGCATTGATGATGTTGGAATGAAACAGGTACTCAAGGAAACTTCTACTCGCATCATGGATACCCTTCATGAAGAAATCCGTGTACCTGCCCTGCAAAGTGCTTTAGGAACAGGAGTTATCATCTGCACCGATATGGATGAAATGAAATCTGAAGAAAAACCACTTGCTCCATTTTTAGAAGATGCCAATAACAAAGTCTTTCGTGATGCGATTGAGAGCGCATACAATATCACTGGTGGTTTTGTTGATTATAATTTCATCTTAGTGACAGGAGGCACAGGTGAAGCCTGGCTGGATAAAATCAGAGACTACTTCTCTGGTCTGAAGACAGTCCGGGTAATGACTGGAAATGAGAATGACCATCTTCCCATGATTTATTCTAATGCAAGAGGCTATTATATGTACCGATATATGCTTTGCGGGAATAAAAAATAGGAGAAATGCTTATGGTTAGAAAAACAATACGCATTTATAAATTTCATGATGTTGATTTGTTTTATCTGGCAGAACATTATCGTTTTAATTTTCAAAAAGCCATTTATTGCGCCCTGCGGGAGTACCTAAAAAAAGAGGTTTGTATTATAGACTTACCGGAAGAACTGGAAAGCCCTGCGAACATACCCAAAAAATCAATTTGCAGAACCTTAGTGTTACATGAAGAAAAGGACAAAGACTTATTGGAATTTCTACAAAAACTTCCCAAGGGACATGTGAATGGAATTGTTAAAAACATTTTACGTGCCTATCTGTGCTGTCCTTTGATGGAGCCATGGGCAGAAGAGTATAATCAAATGTTTATCAATGGTAAACGTGTTATTCAGGCTGCAGATTATACAAGAAAAAATGTTAAAACTGTTAAAAATAAACAAATTAATAAGGCTGAAAATAGTAATAGTGACAAAAAACACATTTTTTCCGAGATTGAAAATAAAAACGAACCGGTTACGATTTTTCCAAAAACAGAACCAGCAAATCAGCTTATTTCAGAAAGGACAACTACATCGAAACATTTCTCGTCCCTTACAGAGCCGAAAGTTTCTGAACCAATTTTAAAAGAAATGGATGTCGAGTCACAGTCCATTTCCAATAATATGTCGGAGGAAGATATGCTGACAAGTGCATTTACAGCTTTCTTTGATTAAAAAATTACTAAGATTTACAGATTGTCTGCTGCGATATTGCGGCAGACATATTTGCAATATAATTCTAGAAAGGACTTAAAAAAATGAAGCAGGAAGAAAAGAAAGAAATTATGGATAAAATTAATGAATTATTGGAGTTATGCCAGTATCGAAATGCACCTATGTTTGTATCTGTTGCAATGTCAGATGATGGTGTGCAGACGGAGTATTACAACCGTATGCATAGTGCCAAAGCACACAATATTCGGTTAAGTAACGACCAAATTGCAAAGCATATTCTGATTGCAAATGGTTTTGCTGCTGTTCCCCCAAGGGAATCTGTGGAAATTGATACTGAGAAACTATATCGAACAATGAATGAGGAGGCGTCCTAATGGCAGGAAATCGAAAAGCAAAACGCATCTTTTTGGTTTGCCAAGAAGACATCAGTAGCAAAACATGTAGTAAGACTGTGAAATTTCGTGAGACAGACAAAATATTTATTCTAACCGAAGAAGAAGCTTTAAAATTGCCAGAAGGACTTTTAGACTATTTTGATAACAAAGAACAGGTTTTGTCTTTAAAAGGAGAGGAATTAACTGACTTCCTTCGCAGTACAAGGGAAAGTGATAAAGATATATATTATTTCATTGGTTCTGGTGCAAAGAACATTTATCATGAAATAGGAAATGATGTTATATTATTTTCTAAAGGTATTGCATGCAATGATACGTTTGGAATATCAAAAGTTCCTATAGAAAAGCCTACTCAGAGTGAAATTACAGATTTGGAATCCAGCTTCAATTCCGTTTCAGAGTCCTTATCTATGGCTTTAGGAGAAAACATCGGAGGTTTATCAGATAATATTTCCAAACCTAAAAAGGAAAATAAAGTGAATCCAAAGAAAAATCAGGATTCTAAAAAAAACAGTATATCAGAAGACACCAAACAACTATCTTCCGATACAGAAAATAATCAAAAAAAAGAATTGAAAATACAGACCAAAAATGCGGATAAAACAAATAAAAATGCTGATCCTGCAGTGATAGAAGAAAATCCTAGTGATGAAACAGAGCTAGATAAACCGGTACGACTGGAATCTCATGCGGAAGAAGAAAAAGAAGTTTCCATTTCAGAACGATGCATGCATACAAAAGCTGCTGTTGTATCCTGCCTGTTGGAGCGTTTTCGTGAACATATAGGGATATATACAAAACGTGAGATGGAGCAAGAAACCTGTTTTCAGTTTCTACAACTTCTTTTGAAGGCAAAAAATCCGGAAGATTTTACATCCTCCTGGAAATGCCAGGAACCGGATTCCAGAATCGCTCTTTCTATGGAACAGTTTCTGGATTTAAAAGGGGAAGCACTTTACTGGTACGATATTTCTAACTTATTTTACAAGGGTGATTTATGGAATTTTTAAATGATTTGCAAGATAAAATTTGGACAGCTGTTTTTTCTTTCTTTTATCCTGTAACAGACTGTATGCCATTTATAATTCTTATGTTAACAGGTTTCTTTGCAGTACTGTTTTTTATTTTTCGGAGTAAACTGTTGCATAAAACACATATAATAGGACTTCTTGAACTTCCAATTTTATTGTCAATTCATTATGCAACGGAACAGCTTCCCAGATTGCATAGCCGAATTCAATTAGCTCTTAGCACTACGGCAGAGATTATTTTACAATCTACCGATTATGTAAAAGAGTTTCAGGAAGTCTCGAAGGTTCAAGCACTTTCCAATGAATCTATTTCACGTTATTTATATTATTTGAATGATGCAGATAGTTTTTCTGGTGTAATTCCAGAACAGCTTTATTACCATTTGTTCAAAACATTAAAGGAAACTAGAGGAATCTTTGGTTTTTTACAGGTTCAGAAAGCATCGTCTATATTGTTATTCCTGGTGCTTTTATTGCTACTTTGCTTATTGGTATGTGACTTACAGAAAAAGAAGTATTTTCATGGAATCTTTTTGATAATACTTGGTGCACTTTCTTTCCATATGGAAAATAGTCTGCTCCTTTCTATCTTTGTATTTGTGTTCCTGGAATGTGCTCTCGTGCAAATATTTTCAGCATCTTCGTGTACAGATATGTCATCTTAGCATCCATTTTCTTTCTGAAATCCCATCTTCCATATTATAACTGATCAAAAATAATATGAAAGGGGATAACATTCAGATGAAAGAAGAAGTTATCAAACAAAGTAATACTGGAAAAGTAAAACAGTTCCTTACCGTGGCACTGCTTGCATCCATGTGTATGGTTTTATTTACTTTTGTTCCAGCATTTGCAGCAGCAAGTTTATCCGATTTGTTAAAACAGATGATTGGCATTGTCAAGGCAATTTTTGTCGCTGTTGGTGTCATTTTACTGGTTTACAGTATTGGACAGCTTGCCCTAGCGTTTAAGAACGAAGATGCAGACAGTAAAACAAGAGCATCCACTATGCTGGTTGTTGCGCTCGTATTGATTGCATTCCCAGGATTTATTGATGCATTAAATCTTACACAGTATTTAGATGGTCTTTTACCAAGTGCGTAAATATCATTATTGCCATTCCCCTGTCTGTTTCGGCAGGGGAAGACTTTTTACTGTCGAACACTAACAAATGCGAGGAAGGAGGAGTGCAGGAAAATCCTGCCAAAAACCTATGGGCGAAACAGCTTTTGACACTCTAAAAGCCATTTTTGGCGGAACGTTCATTGAAAAAGCAACGGATTTAATGACTTCATTATTGGATGCATTAAAAACAGTGTTTGAAGCTCAATCTGTTCGTGGAATGCTGACAATATTCATCTCTGTCTCCATAACTCTCTTAACCTTATATCTGTTTATAGAGATTGCGAACAGGGTCACGACAGAACAGCTTACTTTTGAACGCCTAATTCTTATTTTAGTAAAATTTTTTGCGGCATTTTTTATTTTAGCAAATATCCAGCAGATAGTTACGGTTTCTTTTAATATATCCGTTGCAGTTTATGAAATGGTAGAAAACTCTGTCAAAGACTCGTTGGGAGACGGAAATAGTTATGGTGGATTAAAGTTCTTCCCAGAGGTCAATAGTGACCCGAGTAAGTTTCCTGATGAGTTCTCAGAAGAAATTGAAGAAAAATTCGAGAAAGCCAATTATGGAGATGGGATTATGGACTATGTACACAATATGTCCCCATTTTTTACATGTTTGCTATTTAAGCTATTTTCCTTTGTAGCGAATGTTGCATGTTTTTTAGTTGTAATCGGAAATGCAGTTTCTTTAATTGTACGGACCGTTTTTGCTCCGATTGGTATGGTTCAGTTAATGGAAGATGGTTCCAAAAGTGCAGGAATACGGTATTTGAAAAAGTTCCTCGCAGACGGACTGACACTGGCTGCTATCCTTGCTGTTCTATATGCAGTGTCACGTTTACAAGGCGGATTGATTGCTGCAACAATTCCATCAGGATGGAACAATGAACTACGTATAACAGAGGATGTGCTGGACGGCATACTAAACTTAGGAGCAATGGGAAGTGGAATTGGACTTATGGTATTAGCCCTGCAGTTAGCTGCAGTTGGTGCAATGTTCAAAGCTTCTCAAATTGCCAATGACATTGTAGGGGTATAAGAGGAGAAATTATATGATTGAATCAAAAATGCCAAAAGATATAAGGGCGTATAAAACGAAACTAATCGGTCCATTCAACGGCCGCCAGCTAATTTGTGTTGGCATTATGTTAGTGGTGGATTTTTTGTTATTCCAACTTGTGGTTCTTCCACTAGACCTCCCGCTTGAATTTGTAATCTATGGCCTTGTTTTTATTGATTTACCGATCGCAGCATTCGGGTGGGTGGAAATTAATGGAATGTCTTTAGAAACCTACATGAAAGAGGTCGTACTAAAGATGTTTCTTGCTCCGGCTAAAAGAAAGTCGAAGCATGTAATCTATGAAATAAAAGAAGACATTCCAGATAAAAATCAAAAAAAGAAGAAAAAGAAAACAAAAAACGAACCAAAATCTTATATCTGACACAGAAAGTTGCTGTCTTACAATTCACAAATTGTGAGATGGCGACTTTTTTCTTCGTAAAACGCAAATCCCATATTCAAAGTAGAAAATCAAGAAAGGAGCAGCAGACCAAACACCAAAGTCTGCCATTGAATATGAGTTCAAAAAAGAAACAAAAAGTACAACATATACCGCAAACCTTACAGGACAGTATTCCATATGTCCGTGTAGCAGAAGAAAATGGTGTTTTTGAAATAAAGCCAGGTGAATATTCTAAAAGCTATTATTTCCCCGAGATAAATTTCCGTACATTAAATAATGATAGCCAGCTTAAAATTGCCCAGGCGTATTCTACCTTCATCAGTGCTTTCCCACAGGGAACCACAGTAGAAATAACCATATACAACAAAAACGTAGATATCATGAAATTCCAGGATGATATCATGCTGAAGATGAAAAGCGATGGTTTGGATGTCTATCGTGATGAATATAACAATATGCTTTTGGATAAATTGTCAGGTGCTAAAAATAATCTGGAAACAATAAAACTGCTGACTGTCGGAATCAAAGCAAATGACATGCAGGAAGCATTTGATAAATTCAGCCAGATTGATGGTATTGTATCTGAAAATATGGCTTTGGTTACAAAAAGAGAAAGCCGTGCTTTAACAACAATAGAACGTTTGGATTTATTGAATACCATTTATAATCATGATGCAGCAATTTCCCTTCGGCAGAAAAAGAATATTCAAGGCGTGGAAGTGGAGGCGTTTTCATTAGAAAACTGTAGAGCACATGGAATTACAACAAAAGATGTTATTGCCCCATCTGGAATGCTGGTTAAAAACAGGGATATGGAAGTAGGCTCTTCTTTCACTAGAAGTTACTATATTTCTAATTATCCTTCCTGGATTAAATCTACACTTCTTACTGAACTGGCATCTCTTCCAGCAAATATGCTTGTGAGCGTTTATTTCGATGCGATTCCACAAGATGAAGCAATCAAGATGATTAAACGCCAGGGAACAAATATTTCTGCTAATTTATTGGAAATTCAGAAGAAGGCAGCAAAGAGCGGATTTGACCCATCTTTGGTTTCTCCTGATTTACAAGTGGCGAAAGAAGAAAGTTCAGAGTTGATGGATGAAATGACAAAAGACAACGGAATGCTTTTTACGGGTAATATTGTTATTACTATTTTTGCTTCATCTTTGGATGAACTGCAACGTTTGGAGGAACTTTTAAAAGCTATTGCAATTAAAAGCTTGGTATTCTTAAAGCCTTTAAATTTCCAGCAGGAAGAAGGTTTTAATTCCTCTTTACCTTTGGCAAATAACCAGCTTAAAATCCAGAGGCTAATGACAAACAATACCATAAGCTCCATTAATCCGTTTTCTGTTCGAGAAGTACACCAAAAAACAGGAATGTATTATGGATTAAATGCAGCCAGCAGAAACATGATCCTTTATGACCGTACAACAGATGTTAACCCAAATGGCTGTATCCTTGGTATGCCAGGTGCTGGTAAATCGTTCTCGGCGAAGAGAGAAATGCTGAATATCCTGTTAAATACCGATGATGAGGTTTATGTTATCGACCCGGAAGGCGTTGACTATGTTCCTCTTGCAAATGCATTAGGAGGGTCTGAAATTAAATTAGCAACCGGTTCGAAAGTATATTTAAATCCGTTTGATTTAAATATTGAAAATACGGATGATAACGGTGACCCTGTAAAAGTAAAGACAGACTTTATTGAAACTATTTGTGAAATTGCAATTGGCGGAAAATATGGACTTTCCCCGTATGAAAAATCTATTATTGACCGCTGTGTTGTGGATATCTATGAGCCATATATGGAGCATTTAAAGAAAACAAAGAAAACGATTGATACAGAAAAAGCACCAACCATGCAGGAATTCTATGATGCATTGATGGCATACCGACTTCCAGAAGCACAGAATATCGCAATTTCTCTTGAACGTTTTGTAAAAGGTTCTTTGGATATTTTTGCACATCCAACCAATGTGGAAATTGACAACCGATTTACTGTTTACAATATCAAAGAGATTGGAACAGGATTAAAAGAACTTGGTTTACAAATTTGTCTGGATAATATCTGGAATAAAATGATTATGAACAAAGCAAAGGGCAAACGTACTTGGTTCTATGTGGATGAGTTTTACTTGATGATGCGTTCTCCAACATCTGCATCCTATATTGCAGAAATTTGGAAACGTGCCAGAAAATGGAATGGTATCCCAACCGCCATTACTCAGAACGTAGAAGATATGTTGAAGTCCGAAGAAGCCCGGACGATTATTAACAATAGTACTTTCATTATGCTGCTTGGGCAGACGCCAATCAACCGGCAGCAGTTATCTGAAATGTTAGATATCAGCAAGGAAGAGCAGAAGTATATAAGTACTGCAAAACCAGGTATGGGTCTGCTCCGTATCTTAGGAGATACAGTACCTATGGATGATGCATTTCCTAAAACTACAGAATTATACCGCTTGATGACAACTAAACCAACAGAAACTGTTTAATATTTAGGAAGGAGATGTAGGAGTGCATTTTTACGCAAAGTGTGCTCCTACTGGTTAATAAATGAAAGAAGAATATTTATTACCCTGGGAACAAATTCTGTATTTGATGAACGGTACAGATGCAAATGGATTCCCATTATCCGCTTCGCTGCTTACTATGCATGAAGTAGCTGTGGATCGACAATTAAAAATAGCCCGGGAATTTGAGATGGTAGAAACTCCGGTTACAGTTTCCATGTCAGGCGGCTGCGCAGTAGCAGCATTCAATTTTCCGAAGAAAGAAAAGGCTAATTTTGAAAACGTACTTCATTTATGCAAGGATTGGCTGGAAAATATTGAAAATCCAGCGGATGATAACAAATTACTTTCCCTAATTGTTACACCAGTGTTAATGGAAGGTACTTTTTCACTCCTGCTTACCAACCTGGTATTTGCAGAAGGTTATCCTACAGGTGATGAATTTCGTTTAATTTTGTGTTTTGATAATGAACAGACACAGCCATATATCCTTGAAGGTGCAGACTTAACAAAAATGATTTATGAAATTGATTCCCAGTTGAACCGGGAACTGGACGAAATCCGAAGAAGCATTGAGGAAGCCGAAGAAATTACAAGACAGAAAAAAGATGAAAACCCATATGAAAAAAACATTATGGAAAAATTGTCAAATGTTACATTTCAAAATGGAGAAGAAGATTCCAAATACTTCAATTCAGGAATCCGTGTAGCGGAAGAGGAGGATAAAACATGAAACGATGGATGTTAGGACTATGCAGTATATTAACGTTATTATCACCTATGACTTCTTATGCAGCAGAAGAAAAGACAGAGGAAAAGGGAGTACTGGGAATAACTGCTATTTATTCAGACTCTATCACTCCACAAGGAGGAGATGAGTTTTCTATTATCCTGACTGATGATAAAGGAAATACCACAGAATGTATATTCCAGGCCTATGAACACCAAGAAAAAGCACAATTTATTGAATTAGACCCTGGAAATTATTCCGTATACGGTATCACATATAATGGTGAGTCCGAAAAACTCATTGCAGAAGGCTTTACAATGCCATATGAGTTTACTATTTATGAACTGGAACATCTAGACGTTTCACTTGCAATTGGAAGAGAAACAGGAACTGATTTAGCCAGTACTTATGTAAATACTTATTCTATTATAGACGGAGAGACTACCGATTGGATTGAATATTATTCTCCAAGAAATAATCCAGAGTCTGAGGACGAAGAGCTGTCCTCTGATTCTGATAGTGCAGAAGAAGGAAGAACAGGCGAGAGCACTGTTCCAGAAGACACAGAAGGTTCTAAAGAAAAAGAATCCTCTGAAGAGGAAGAGAAACAGGAACAAGCAAAGCCAGTAACTGTGAAGAAGACAAACCTGTTTATGAAAAATCTTCCCATTATTGTAATTATGGGAATTACAGCAATAGCTGTATTCGTCCTTCATAAAAAAGGGAAAATTTGATTTTGGAGAAGGGTTTTTGCCCTTCTCTTTTTTTCATATTATAAAAAAAAGAAAGGAAATTAGAATATGGATACAAGTAAGATGACAAAAGAAGAGTATGAAGAATATTTAGATGAAACGGATCTGGAAGAAGAATTCGAAGAAGAGTTTGAGAAAGAAAGTACAGATGATCACATTTCGAGTGATAAGTGGGAGCAAGATGCTTTTGAAGAAGCAAAAGAATTTTACCGTAGGGATAATGGGAATCTGGTTTTAAATCCTTCAAAGATTTTCGGCACACTTATTGGGGTGGTTGCAGTTGCAGCCCATGTTATCCATACCTTTGTAGCAAACGTATTTTTTGGTAAATATGAGCAGCTTGCCATTCGGGAAGCCTTTATGCGTGGATTGGGAAAACTTGGTGAACCAGGTGAGATCTCAACTAAGGAAGAAGAAACAACTAACAATAAAGAGGAAGAAAAGGAAAATGCCAAAGATCTGGAAAATACAGATAAACAAGTAGCACAAGAATATACGATAAAAAAGGCAGATATTCCAAATCATATTTCCCAACCCCCATTGTATGCGAAAGAGGGAGATGTTGAAGTGTTAAAAGCTGTCTTTTGTGTACCTGAAGTACAGCATATATTTGCACTTAATGGCTATTTAGTAGATAGGATAGCAAATAAAGATAAAGCATTCTTTTTTGAATATGAAGATGGCAAAGTAAACGGAGTTGCCAGAGGATTCCAAGCATCTGAATTTGTCACAGGAAACCTTAATGGAATGTCAAGGGCAATACAGGAAATTGACCATGTTTCAGAAATAGAGGCTGCATTTAAAAGCTGCTCTATGCATGCCGGAATGGTCATGCTAGGAGCAGAAGCAGATGAGTATGGTATCAATACTTTAATAGATAAAACAATTTCTTCTGTAAATATAAAAACTGATTATGGCTCTGATACAGTGTCTTTTTCGATAAATAAAAATGCACAGATAGATGTTCTTTACAATGGAGAAAAGATTACTACAATTGATACTGAACGTTTATGTAAGGAGCCTTTTGATAACTACAGAAGAGATTTTCTGGATTCTATTCCATTAGTTTCAAAACATGAGGTACAATTAAGCAATGATATAAAAGTTTCTTGGGATAATAACAAAAATAAACTGTCTATAAATAAAGGTGAGACATCTCTTGGAACCTTCTCTTTTACCTCTGAAAAAGATATTGCAAAACTGGCAAATGAGTTGCAGCAAAACCATGTGTCCCTGCTTTACAAAAAGGGAGAAGAGTACATCCCGGTACAACCGGAAGTTCTTGCTTATACACTGGCAGTTTTAACAAATCCTGATATGAAACTTGAACGAACCGAAGATGGTATGTGTATTAACCCTATTACCCACGCACCGGAACAAGATGGACAGAGCCATATCTATGCAACGCATCATGAGAGAGGTGTGGAACTGTATGCGTATTTGCCGAACCAGGAAGATGAACAAAAGAATTTTGAATTATGCAGTTTTTCTTCCAGAAATGAATTATCTGCAAATTCTATATGTGAAATTGCTGCCTGTATACAGGAAACTTCTCGCATCCTAAATCAAATCCCAGATGTAGATGTTTCTTATAAAAGAAATGAAGAAAAAAGTATAGATATAGCTGCCCTAAAACCGGAAAAAGATGATTTGTCACCGGACTTATTCCATGGGCTGTATGACAAATGCAGAAATGAAATTGGATTTGGCGACACAGTTATTCCAGCAACAATTCCTCTTGACCAGGTTATAGATGAATTAAAAGAAGCATTTGGAACAACTATAGAAGATCCCCAGGAGCAAACCGAAGAGCAATTTCAGACAGCACCAATAAAATTTGTAGAAGAAACAGAATTAAATGATCCACCTGAAGTGGATGAAGAACAGATAGAAAATACTTCACTGTTTGTTCCAGCATACGATGAAGAAAGATGATTACTACAACAACCAGGCGATATCCACCAGTACGATATCTCCTGGTTTCTGTTTACAAAATACCATATTAACATAGGCAGAAATAGAAAATGATGATTTTATCTGAAAGGAGGAGCTGTCAGAAAAGCAGAAATAAGGCAGCAGAAATAATATGGCTACACATAACCAAGTAAGAGTTGTAGGATTTTTAAAGAACCAACCACAGATCATTAACTTAGAAAAAGAAGGGGAAAGAAAAATTCTTTTTTTGATCCGAACCATCCATCGTGCGTTAGACGGATTTAGTGGCATGGAATTTCAGGATTTAATGGTTTATTATGATGGAACTGAATTGATGGATAAGCTTATTCAGTTATCGCAATTCGACCTGGTTGATATTAAAGGAGTATTTAATATTCTTAATCTCAATAAGGTTTCTACTTGTGATGTCTGTGGGACAAAAAATATAAAATACAACGGGACGTCTTCTTTTATTTATCCCATTAGCTTAACAAAATTAAATGGAATGCAGACAGCTTACGAACACGATAAAGAATTGCCGGAACGTATTTTGGAAAAACATTTTAAAGAAGTATCAAATCAGGCATTGATTGTAGGAACTGTAGTAAACGATCCAGAAATGGTTGCAAACGGAAAAATATCTTGTTGCAGATACCGCCTTGGTGTTGACCGAAAATACTATATCAAGACACAAGGGGATTTAACCGCTGATTATCCATGGGTATATTCCTATGCTCAACAAGCGGATCGTGATTTTAAGCACTTAAAAAAAGGCACCTTAATCCTGGTAGACGGGTTTATACAAAACCGCAAGGTGAAAAACCATATGACCTGTGAACAGTGTGGAAAGGAATATACCTTTGACGATGCAGCAACAGAATTTATTCCATATGCTGTCGAGTATTTATCTGATTACATTACAGATGAAGAAATTGCATTGAATGAACGCCGGCAACAGATGCAGTTGAAAAATAATATTTAATATAAAAGTCTATCATATTTAAATGAACAAATCATTATGGGAGAAGGCAATTTGCTTTTTCCCTTTTTCAATAGGAGGAAAAGCTATGAAAATTAAATACGGCAACACCATTGAAGAATTCAATACTGAACTTCAAAAATTAAATTCCAAAAGCTGTGCTGTTATCAGCAAAGCAAAAAGTGAGATTAACATTTCCATGCAGTTTGACAATAAGGAATTGGAGAAGTGGACAATCAAACGTTCTACGAATGGATTAAGACTTCCAAAGAAAAAAATTGGAAAAAAATATGATGCTTTCCTGAATGCATTACAGGATTTTTACAAAATTAATCAGATTATGGATGCACAATCTTGTGATACTGTACTTTGTTATCGTGATACTGAGAAAAACAAGTCTATGGGAAAAGTAGTATCAAATTGGTTCCAACTTGATTTGGGCCTTCCTTATGAACTGGTGAATGGACAGCCACACTTTGAAGTACTCCGCTTGGAATTGTCTGAATGGGAATATGAAAAAATGATGGAAACCAGGCTTGCATTCATGCATGATGAAATCATCTACCCTATTTCAAATGTAGCAATTCATAGCGTAGGAACTTACCTGGACTGCTCAGTTGCCTTTCGAACTATTGATACCTGTCCGTTAGGATCGGCTATCTTGATGGCTGAAAAGTTTTCAAATTTAAAAAACCTTCAGATTATTTATCGGGAGTGTACTGAAAAAATCCGTCCTATCTTATCGGTTGGTGGAAGAGATTTTGTTCATATTCCGATTACTGAATTTTTTAATAAGGCAATAGCAAATATTCCTAGTCTATATACATTAGAAAAATGGTATGTGACGGATATGGATGCATGTGCTTATTTTTCAGTATATGGATATGACAAAAATTTAGTTATTAAAATCGAAGGCGGCGATTTACCTGGAAAAAGCATGCGAGTTTCTGCAGTATTGCTTTACCATGGACAGGAATTTCCGTTAAGGACAAACCGCATGTCTCATAAAGGCGAACTTGCTGAGAAGCAATACAAGGAGTTGTTTTATGGAATCTACCACGCATTTGATTGCTATAACAACAAAAGAAACGATATCATTTCGTGTCCAAACCTTTCAAAAATTAAATCCTGTCTAGGAAAGAAACGTTGTAAGGACATTGATTTTGATACATTGCATTCGCTGCAAGGGACAAGAGATGAAGTGGTCAAAAAAATTATAGACACTACTTACGTGGAACTGAAAAGCAGACAGAAAGAAGAATTGGAACAATTTATTGGTTCCTTATTTATGGAGGATTGATAGTATGGAATGGAGAAATGTTGCAAGTGGAAGAGAAGCATTTATGAAAAAATTTCATGGAGCAAAAAGCATAATTGTATTTGATACTGAAACGACAGGACTTGGAAAGTCAGCCAAAATCATTGAATTTGCAGCAGTACGATATGATATAACAGAAACCGGATTAAAAGAAACTCATAAGATGGATTTGTTCTTAAATCCACAGGAATCTTTATCTGAAAAAATTATAGAACTGACTGGAATCACAGACAAACTTTTAGAAGATGCCAATACCGAAGGGGTAGAGGCACCTGGTATTTTTTCATTTATGGCCAGTGCAGATATCTGGGCTGCTTATAATTGCGATTTTGACCTTCGCATGATGGATCTGATGAGTGAAAGGGTTGGAATTCCATATAAAAAGCGTCCATGCTTGGATGTATTAAAAATGGCCAGAGATTTTATCAAAAAAGAAGATGTTGAAAACCACAAGCTTCAGACCGTTTTACAAGCTATGTTTCCAGAAAAAACATTCCGTTTTCACCAGGCAATTGATGATGTTCGGGCAACAGCACTGGTTATGGCAAAATTTATCCATTTATATCAGTCTTATGAAGAACCTTCTTCTGTTAACCGGCATACTTGTCGTTTAAACTTCGCCTATTACTGCATAAATCCAAACCAGAAGTCTCAAGTACGCATTAAGCTTGAGCTTTCAGAAGGTGAACTTGGTGATATCTACTGGGATGTCATTCAAAAAATCTGGTCATGTAAAAAAACAACAAAAGCCAGACGGTTATTTGAATCTGTAGATATTGCAAATTTGGAAAAACAGGTGCTAAGCCGTTATGGATGGAAATACGAAGCGCAGGACATGGAAACGCTCGCATCCAATTGGGGAAAAGCAAAAAGAGAGTATCTGAAGCAGGCTTCAAATGCTTAAGATAAAGGAACGGTACTGCACCGTTCTTTTTTCTTGCACAAAAAATCAGATAAGTTGATGTTTTGATAAAATTTCAATAAGAAATACATAAGGAAGGAGAAACAGGAACATTCCATTTGCTTTAGTGATAGAGCAATGATTCCTGCTGGATTTTTTATGAAAAAGTGTTTTATTTGCGGAGAGGACTTAAATGAAAATCGCCCATCCCTTTACATAAACAATATTGAAAAAGATGTTTGCTGTGAATGTATCCTAAAACTCCATGACAATGTGCAATCCTGGAGCAAGGAAGATGTATCCGTACATAATATCATTTCTGAATATGAGAAACGTGCATCACAGACCACAAAAGCTAGACATTTGTTTGAAAAAATCAGCATCTTAAAACCATATGATTTTAAAGCAGAACTAGATAAGGTTGTCATTGGGCAGGATGAAGCAAAAAAAGTACTGTCTGTTGCCGTTTACAATCACTATAAACGTATAAATGACCCTAGAATTGAAAAAAGCAATATTTTAATGATGGGTCCAACAGGATGCGGAAAAACCTTGTTAGCAAAAACTATGGCAGAAATTATAGATGTTCCTTTTGTCATTGCAGATGCGACAACCTTAACAGAAGCGGGTTATATTGGGGACGATGTGGAAACAATTCTTGTAAAACTGCTTTCTGCGAGTAATGGAGACGTAAGCAAGGCTGAAAAGGGGATTGTTTATATTGATGAAATTGATAAAATCGGCAAAAAAAGTACGTCACCTGCAACAATTAGGGACGTATCTGGAGAAGGTGTGCAGCAGGCATTATTAAAAATGTTGGAAGGAACAATCGTAGAGGTTCCTTTGCCATCCAGAATTGCATCCGTAGCAGGTGATTCTACAGTATCTATGGATACAACAAATATTTTGTTTATTTGTGGTGGAGCTTTTGCTGATGCTTTGAAAGAAGAATCTTCTGAATCTGATGAAACAAAGGAAAAAACAGTGGATTATGGCATTATTCCTGAGCTTATGGGGAGATTACCTATTTGTATCAAATTACACGATTTAACAGAAAAAGAATTAGTTCGTGTTTTAACTGAGCCAAGGAATGCTATCACAAAACAATATCAGCATATGATGGAAACCGACCATATCCAGCTTATTTTTGAAAACTCTGCCATTGAAGCAATTGCACATGAAGCAATTGAACGAAAACTTGGTGCAAGAGGACTTCGCAGTATTTTAGAAGAGGTAATGCTGGATGTTATGTTTGAGTTACCATCCCACAACAATATCGTGAGCTGCCGTATCACAAAGGATACCATTTATAAGAAAGAAGTGTATTTAGTTTACGAAGAGCCTACGCAGCCCAAATCACCATTTTTTTTACGAATAGGAGGTAATTTTTAATGTTTAAAAAAAGAGATAACTGCAAAACAGTACGTGAAGTGATAGAACGTAACACTGGAGCAAACCCAGATGCTTTGCTGTATGTAAATCGTTTTCCGTATATCAAAAACTTAAAAGAAGCGGTAACTTTATTGAAGAAACATAAGAATGATACTGTCCATATCGTTGCCGACTATGATGTGGATGGTATTTGTTCGGCATGTATTATGATTTATGGACTTTATATGGCTGGTATGCGTTTTACTTACCGGCTTCCCCGCCGCTTTTCAGAAGGATATGGGCTTTCAGAAAAAATCATTGATGAAATTGATGCCGGGATAGTTGTAACAGTTGATAACGGTATCGCAGCTCATTCTGCTATTAAAAAAGCCAAAGAAAAAGGGTTAATAGTCATTGTCACTGACCATCACCAGGCAGTTACAGAGAAGCAACAAGTGGTACTTCCTGATGCTGATATCATTGTTGACCCATCGATTGAATCAGAATCAGAATTCCACGATTATTGTGGCGCAGGTATTGCATACCGGTTTGTACAGGAATTGCTTGGAAAAGAAGTTATTGAATTAATGATTCTAGCTGCAATTGCAACCGTAGCTGATGTTATGCCTTTAATTGGTCCGAACCATCAGCTTGTAAAAGACGGCATTCATTCATTGAATCAAGGTTATGGAATTCCAGGAATTTTATCTCTTTTGCAGGTGAAAAATAAATCTGTGGTAACAGAAGAAGATTTTGGCTTTTATTTAGGACCTATTTTAAATGCACCTGGAAGGCTTATGGATAATGGATCGGAAAAGACCCTTTCTTATCTGCTTATGCCAAGCACACATGACAGATTAGATGAAATGGCAGAAAAGCTACTTGATATTAATAATAACAGGAAGCTAATCATGAATACAGCAATCGAATCCGCAAAAGCAGATTACAAGGGAGAACGCCCTATTGTACTTTATATTCCCTCTCTTGGGGAAGGAATTATCGGACTTGTTGCAGGAAATTTTTGCGAAACATACCAATGCCCTGTCATTTGTTTTACAAAAATGAAAAACGGATTGTTAAAAGGTTCCGGGCGTTCTATTCCAGGGATTCATCTTAAAAAAGTATTGGATAGTATGAAAGACCTGATTGTTGGTTACGGAGGACATGCCGGTGCTGCAGGCTTAACAATTAAAAAGGAAGATTTAGATGCCTTCACGAAAGCTTTTACAAAAATGTGTGGAAAAATACCTGAAATAGACCATACAAAATTATATGACTTAGATATTTTAGAGCAAGATATACCTTCTGTTATGAAAGAATTAAAAATGTTCAGCCCATATGGAGAAGGAAATGAGAAAATATTATTCCATATTATATGTAATCTAAAAAAAGAGAATTTTCGGAAGGTTGGGGATGGCTCGCACATTTCCCATTATAGTCCAGCACTAAAAATTATTGGATACCATATGAGTGAACAATTTGATGAAATCTACAGAAAATATGGATTTCCAAGACAGTTAGAGTGCGTTGGATATTTAAGTGAATCCTGGTACCGGAATAAATGTACATATCAGCTGGAACTGGTAGATTTTTGTTATCCTGGAAAATAAAAACCATATTCTTATGTAGGTGACACCCTGCATATTCTTTCGAAAGGATTATTTCATGGAAAAGTTAATTGACCAATATATTGCCCTTGTTTTTCAATATTCAGATTTACAGATAGAAGAAATACTGAACCGTTTTATCCGTATCTTAAAACCTGAAGAAGTTCAGCTAATGATGGGAAAATCACCTTTGTTTTTGCACACTGCAAATAGTGTTAGGAATGCATCCCCGGAACTAAAGAAGTATATAAAAAAAGACCTGCAAAAGAAAGGATTTTTAACATGAGTGTACTCTTTTGTTTGGATTGCAAAAAACAAATGGAATTACGAAACGGGTTTTATTCGATCTACTACCAATGTCCTAATTGCAACAACCGTTTTACCATCCACGATGCAAATATCCTGGATGAAATAGAAAAACAAGGCATTTTTCAAACCTCTCGTATGAGTGGATTTGTAATCTATGATAACAAAACAAAATTAATCTATGCAAGGAGAAGAAAAAATGAAGATGACGTATGATGAATACGATGCTATGTTGGAAATATTTAAAAATCTTACAGCGAAAACTTATTATCCAGACCCGTTGGAAATTGACAAAATGAGTGAAGAACCAGATAAGTGGATAAAATTTGCATGTTATCTATATGAAAAAGGTGAGAAACCAAAGAATCAAATGGAACGGTATAGCAGAGAGAATTTAAAAACATTTATCCAAGAGCATTTAGAACTTGTAGATTCTGAATGTGTTACAGTGGAGCTTTCTAAACCGGAACACGGAGCCGTTTTTTTTGCAGAACATGATTCTGATAAGTTTGCGATAGGAGATATGTGTACATTAAATATACAGCCAGATGCAGGTTATTGTTTGGATAAAATTGTTGTTTTAGATGGACTGTTCCAAAAGAAACACCTGTTTGATGTAGGTGGAGAACTATCTTTTCAAGTACCAGATATGGATACTTTTGTATGTGTTACCTTTAAGGAGGAGTTATGAGATATTTATTTATTGCCGAAAAGCCATCTCTTATGCGAGAAGCAAGAGACTGTTATCAAAAACATACTGCAGAAGTTAAAAAGGCAGTGGGAAGTATTGATTTTGTGGCTCTGGCAGGCCATGCGTGCAGAAATGGAGAACCTAATGATTATGAAGAGTGGAATGATAAGTGGGAAAATATTACATATCCAATGATTCCCGCTCAATGGATTATCAAACCAATCCAGGATAAACGCTCTATTTTAAAAAAGATAAATGAAGCGGCCCCTTCCTATGATGGAATTATTGTTGGGACTGATTCTGATACAGAGGGTTATGGAATTTACTATCTAATAGAACATTATCTTGGACTGCAGCATATGAAAGCTTTACGATTTATGGAACATTCCCTTACAGATAAAGAACTTCTGCATTCCTTTTTAACAATGACGGACTACCATGAGGATCCAGTGCACACTCGTTACACACAATCTTTTCTGCTGCGCTCACGTGCTGACTGGCTTTATGGTATGAATGCAACCAGATTAGCCACATCCCATACAGGAAAACTGTTAACTATAGGTCGTGTAAAAGCACCGACTTTGAAATTGGTTTACGATAATTCAATGGCAATCGAAAATTTTAAACCTGAAACTTACTATCAGTTACAAGCTGATTATGGAACATTTAAAGCAGTAATGATTGGAGAAGATGGAAAGTCGTTTAAATTTAAAAATCCAGACCATAATTTTCAGGTTCCGTTGGAAGGAATTGTATTTGATAAAAAAGAAACTGTAACAAAGACCCATGCGCCAGAGCTATACAACCTTCCTTCTCTTCAGGTAGATGCTGGACAAATGCTCGGATATACGCCAGCACAGACCCTTGAATTAGTGCAATCGCTATATGAGAAACATAAGGTCATTTCCTATCCTCGTACACAATGCAGGTACGTATCTTCTGAAAAAGCAAAAGAATTTCCGGATATGCTTCAAAAACTGACTGTATTCCAGGAATTTGTACCTTATTTGAATACAATCCATGATATCAGTCGTGTTTATAAAGATAAACGTGTGGTAAATGATGCAGAAGTAGCAAAAGAGTCCCATGACGCACTTCTTCCAACATCCAAAAAACCTGTCCTTTCTGAAATGAGCAAAGATGAAATAGCGATATGCAGATTAATTTACACAAGGTTTCTTGCACAGTTTCTGCCACCATTAGCAGAAAGTAAAACACGTATGGATATGAAGCATGGTAATGTGATTTTTCGTGTGAATGGAAAAGTTGTTGTGGATCTTGGATGGAGGGCTTTATATGGATCGTTAAAAGATAATATGCTTCCTCAATTAGCTGTTAATTCGCCAATTGCAGCAAAAAAGATGGAATATGTCAAACAGGTAACAAAACCTCCAAGGCGTCTAACACAGGCTTCTCTAATTGAAGCAATGGAGAAAATTGCAAATCATATAGAAGATGAAGAATTACGTGCTTCTTTAGCAAATTCAAATGGAATAGGAACTGCGGCTACCAGGGATACTGTTATCACAGATTTGATTGCAAGAGGATATATGGTTGATAAGAAGGGATTATATATCACACAGGATGGAAAAACTTATATTGAAACCTTGAAGGATATTGACTTGATTTCTCCTGTATTTGCTGCCAAACTGGATTATGAAATTAAAAAAATACAACGGGGTGAAGCTAAGTATCAGGATGTTTACCAGATGATGCTTCGGAATTTAAAAACAACCTGTTTTCAGTTGGAAAAATTAGAAACAGGAGAAACATCTTATGTATGTCCACATTGTAAAACTACTATGAGTAATGGAAGGTGGGAGAGTATCTGTCAGAACTGTGGCTTCAAATTGCCACGTAGGATACTGAATATTTCTTTGGATGAGGAAATGACTCAATCATTATTAAATGGGCAAAAAACAAAACTCCTTACTTTTAAGAAAAAGGATGGAAGCACCTTCCAGGCAAAGCTGCAAATGACGAAAGAAGGGATAGGATTTGATTTTTCTTCTGGATTGCATTGCCCTTTCTGTGGAAAAGAAGTGAGATTGAATCAATACGGTTGTTTTTGTGATTGTGGATTGAAACTGTTTCGTTCTCTTGCAGGCAAAACATTAACCGATAAAGACTTTGAAATACTGATGAAGAAAAGAAAAACTCCAGTAAAAAAGAACTTTAAAAAGAAAAACGGGGATACCTTCGATGCTGGTTTACAGCTTACAGACGAGAAAACAATCCAGTTTTACTTTCAATAACAACGATTGAGAAATTACGGCCTTGAATGGTCGTAATTTTTTTGAGCTTATTTTCTCCATATTTTTGATGAAAAACAAAAATAGGAGGAATATAAAAATGAAAATTAATTATTACAATGGAATTAGTCAACATGTAAAGGTTGTAAATGATTTGTACAGAGATGTAGCAACTTTACTTGCAGCAGAACCAATTGATCATCCTACAGAGGTAAAGGTTACGAACTGTTTAAATCCGGATGAACTGCTGAAATACCGCATTTCTGCACGTTCTGGCACACGCTTTATCGTGGAATTAAACAATACCATGCCGGACTGTTATTTACCAGACCGTGTAGAGCCTGTATTCCTTACTTGTGTAGACCCGGATAAGAACGCTTACAAGTTTTATAAATTAGAGAAGGTTGGTTCTTGTGTTCGTGCAAGCTATGGACGCATGGGTGTGCAAAAGGAAAACTTTTTGGCGAAAGAAATTTTGATTATCCACTTTCTATGTTCTGGATTAAGTACTACGAAAAATTATCAAAGGGATATGTAGACCGCACTGATTTGTATTTGGCAGACGAAAGAGAAGATACAAAATCTCAAAATGTTACAACACCTGTAAAAACTGTAAATGATGTGAATGTATTACTCTTCAATAAATTGAAATCGTTTGCGGTAAATGCAGTAAAAAAAGCAGAGGTAAAAGTACCAATCACAGCTGCTATTTTGAAGAAATCAGATGAAATTCTAAATGCAATGCGTGATGCGAAAGATGTTGCCGTATTCAATGAGAATCTCCTAGAATTGATTTCCATCCTTCAAAGGCCGGTAGAAACTGGAAATGGTTCTGGAGTCCGTAAACTAATGGCAAATAGCCCAGCTGATTTTGCATGCATCATTGAACGAGAGGATGACTTGATTCGTGCAATGGAAGGTAGCTATTATGGAAGAGACCAAAAATCCACCACCAATGGTTCCTTTGCAGATTATAATATCGAAGTATATGAAGCAACAGAGAAGCAGAAGAAAGAAGTACTGGCAAAATTAAACGATTCCTTAAAAGGAAAGGTTGCTAATATTTATCGTGTTATTCCAGGAGAACAGAAAAAACGATTTGATGCTTATTTAAAAAAGAACAACATCAAAAAAGTAAAACAATTCTGGCATGGTTCTAGGAATCAGAACTGGACATCTATTATTATCAATTCTTTAAAATTAAATCCAAATGCAATTATTACTGGAAAGATGTTTGGACAGGGAATTTATTTTGCTCCATCATCCATGAAGAGCTGGAATTATACCAGCTACCGTGGAACTTCCTGGGCAAAAGGCAGCTCTGATTGTGCATTTATGGGACTCTATGCAACTGCATATGGAGCACCAAAAGATGTGGATGTATGGAGTGCATCTGCTAATTATAAAAAAATGGTATCTGATGCAAAAGCGAACTGTCTGCATGCACACAAAGGAGTATCTTTGATGAATGATGAGATTATCTTTTATAATGAAGACGCTATATTGCTTAATTACATTGTAGAATTTAAGTAAAAAAGAGAGGCTTGACCTCTCTTTTTACATGGCTGGTAATAAACTATCTAACAATTGCTGCTGCATAATGTCGCAGGCAGAATCCTGAATTGAAATAGGTTTTACAACAGAAGAGTAAGGATTGTGATTCCGGTACTGTTTGCGGAGTTCGCTGTCCTGGTTAAGACGGCAGATGACCCGGTTTATAGTGGCTTTCACTTCACGAATCGGAAGTCCTGTACATTCTGCAATTTTGTCAAAAGGCATTTCTTTTCGTCCGTGTTCATTAATCCTTAAACTGAGAAGTCTCAATTCTTCTTCGTTTGTATTTCGTCTGATTGCATTATATAAAGCTTCTTCCCGTTCCCTTTTTTCAATCAATTCCTCGGGCGTTAATTCCTTAGAACACAAACTGTATGCTTCTTCTACATTAGCCAATTTCGCATTGGCTGAAAATTGGATTGTGGACTTAATAACCTTTTGTGTTAATCCTGTTTTTGTAGAGAGCATATCTAAAGTATAATGAATGCCACGCTGGTTGTATTCCGCTATTGCAGTGCTGATTTTCCTGGCATTATTCGAATCATATTGTGTCATATGGATTTTATTGTTGCGTAAATAGCAGGAGATTTTCTCTCTAAAATAGCGGACAAAGTAAGTCGTTGGTGTTGTACGAATAGGATTATAATAAGGCAGCTTTTCCAAGAAAATCATTACCATATCCTGTTCAATATCCAGACGTTCATCAGGAGTTGTGCAATTTCCAACCATACGAATCATTTCTTTTTTTGCAAACAGCTTTATCTTGTCCCATAGAAATAACTGGATCTGTTGAATTTCCATAAGGTTTGCCTCTGGGTTTTCTTGTAAAGCTTTTATTTTTTTCATTCCCATAAAAAAAATCTGCTGCTCTTTTGTCAAATTCATTTTTTTCTCCATTGGTCCTTACCAGGAAGCTGTTTATATATAATCACGAAATCTTTTATATATAAGTAACCTCCGTCTCCTTTCCTGTTTTTAAAATTTGCTATATCCATAACATATTATATCACTACTTTCAAAAAATGCAAACATATGTTCGAGAAAATGTTCGGTTTTTTGTTCGAATTATTTTGCGAGAATATAAATTCCATATTATTAATGCAATGTATGCATGAAATTCATTAGCATACACAAGCAATTTTATTAAGCAGAAAGGAGATGCCGGGATTTTGAATCCCAAGTATATTATGAAACATAAAATAATTGCGCTTCTATGTTCAGCATCAATTTTATTTTCATCTGTTCCTGTTTATGCGGATGACCCGTTTAAAGGCTGGAACGATGACAACCAGGAAAGTGTCTGGACAATTATGGAAACAACGGATTGGACAAAAATGCAGGATTTTCTTACGTTGGAAGCAATTAATAACACAGCCTCAGCGGAAGTCAGCGGCACTGTTCGTGCTTATGAAGCGGAAATCCGGCGTGTTATCAATTCCACTGACATCGGTATTAGTGATGGTTTGGTAGAACTCATGCTCGCTTTAATGCAGGTAATGGGAGGAAATCATCCTCCGGCAGATGATCCATACAATGTAAAAACATGGATAGACCCATCCATCAATAATATCAACGCAGAAACTTCAATCAAAAAAGTATTGATAAAATTAGATACTGCACGTAAAGTCCACCAAAGCCCTGACAAATTATCGTATTTTGTAAATTCAGATGAGTTACGTTCTGTTATACAAGGTGTCATGCTTACAACAAGGTATACACAGGAAAACGAAAAATACTCCTTGGAATCAGCAACTTCCTTTTATGAAAAGCATAAGGAAGAATTTGACAAAAAAGGGATTGTGCCTAGTTTAACATTTGCAGATGATGTTTCAGCAATTTTTAAAACAACCAGCACGTCAGGTTCCGCAGGAGGGCAATCTTCCGTTATACCAGGAGGACCAGGAGATTCTTTCAATGCGGTAGGAACAGCGGAAGGCATTGAAGTCGTAAATTATGCTGCACAATTTATTGGGAATCCGTATGTATATGGTGGAAATAGTTTGACAAATGGTATTGACTGCTCTGGCTTTACGCAACAAGTATTTGCACATTTTGGTTATGTTTTGCCACGAGTAAGTGATTATCAGGCAAACTCAGGAGTTGGTATTTCTTATGATGAAGCCAGAGCTGGTGATATCATTGTATACCCTGGACACGTAGCAATCCTGACCGGTGATGGCGGCATTGTACATGCTTCTAATAGTGCACCTTATCCCAAGGGTGGCATTAAATATACAGCAAATGCACTATACAGGAATTACATCGCTGTTCGGCGAATTTTACAATAGAAAGTTCCTGCTTTTTAAGCAGGACTTTTTATCGTTCCTGTTCCACTGAATGCTTTCTGTCATCATTATGAAATAAGGATTCTATTTCCACTGCTTTAACTGGATTTTGTAACCTTAACTGAATCATCCGGTTTTCTATTTTTTCATATTTTTCTGCCTTTTCAATCACTTCTTTTACAGGTTGTCCGGCATGTTTTTCCAACCGATTTACCCATTTTTTTAAATCTTCTTCTTTTTTCTTCGCTGAATCCAATGCCTTTATAACGGATTGGCTTTCTTTTTGAATCGCATATTTTGCCGCTTCCAATTCCCCAGAGATTGCTTTTCGCTGTTCTGTTCGTTCAATTGCCATTTTTCGCTTATGTTCAGCGTATTCCTGATCACGTTTTCTTTTTGCGGCTGCATTCATGGTTTCCAGTTCTTCCTGGCATCTTGCCCGAAATTCTTCTGCTGTTTCGAAGGGCATTACTTCCGGGATTTCTAATGCTCGGTTTAAATCAGCATAATACTTTCGAATGTCCTTATGCTTGGCCTGCCCACCTTCTAATCCCCGTTCCAAACCAAATTCTTTCATGTCTTCTGCATAGGAATTCTGCATTTCTCGCATAACTTTGTATCCGCCTGTATAATGTTTTGCATTCAAGCGTCCTCTTGGATCTATGGGAATGACGATGGCATGGCAATGTACATTCCCCGGTTCATCTGCATGAAAAACCACACTTGCGATGTTATTTTTTCCATCACCAGCTTGATTAAATGTCTTTTGTAACCATGCTACGTTTTTCTTTTTCCAAGCCTCAATATCAATATCTTCCTCTCTGGAAAACGTAGAAACTACTTCCATTGCGTAAACCTGGTCATGACGTATCTTATGGTTTTTATAATAATCCAGACTTTCGATTCGCTCTTTGAAGAAATCCTTATAAGTTGTTTGCTTCCCGAACTTATCCAGAGGCAGTGCTACCAGCTCTTCATTTAAATGGTCCAGGTTCGGATCAGCATTCTCTACGGTCACCTTTCTATAGTTATGCATGTATTTGGACGTCAAAGTTCCAAGTGATTTAATTTTTTCTGCTGTTACAAAACAGTATCCCATGACGTTCACTCCTTTCAGCATAAATATGGAAAAATGAAAGAAATAAAATGTTCAAAACGTAAATGGTATAATAAGTTATACACCAAAAACAACGGCTGCTGACGAAAAATGTTCTACTAGCAGGCTTGGAAGAAGTATATTTTTTCAATTTCCTGTTATATACATGTGTCCTTTCAGGAACAAATACGCATTGAAGTTCTTGTCAGTCCATAGACGTTATAGAGTCTGTTACAGTAAATACCTATTTAATAAATTCTTCGTGTAGAACCTATTCGTTATATCTATCATTAATTCATTCAGTCTATCCTCTGATTACCAATACTGCTGCATACACAGCTAATACCCGCTTCTTCTAAATATATCTGCAGTATTGAATCTATGTCGCATCCAGAAAGCATCAGTAATATTTAATAAGCAGTAGTATTTCGCATTGATAGACAAAACGGCTCTACATCAGATACAGAAGATGAAATGATAGTTTGTGCATCTAGTATAGGAGATGGTAAGCCTATCTTATGTCTTCAGAAACATCTAGTTAAGGAGAAGCTATGAGTAAATCTATATACATCCCGTTCATATGATGAAAATAACTGTAAATAGTATTTTGTACATCTTGTTAAGTAGATGAAAGAAACGTACATCTGCCGCCATAAACATCATCTCAATTAGATGTAAATCTCATGAAAAGATAGACGTATCTACTGTTTAAAATACAATCTACATCTGATTAAAAAGATGGATAGGACAAAGAAAAGTATGGATGTGATGAAAAACATATAGATACATCAAATATACATGGTGTTGATGAAAATGGAGTATAAAGAGAGGTAAAAAGAAAAACGGAATCAATTCGATGATACCTCAAATTAAATAGATGTATATGCCAAAAGAGTATGATGTGATGATGCTGGATGATAGCACCATTCATTCTGCAAAAAATCAGAACTGGTTGCGAAAATCTGTTCGATTACGTTAAAAAATATACAAAATAGTATGAAGTGCAGGTTCTGAAAATTCTAGCAAAACCCATGCCCAAAAACACACCGTATTTTCTGATGTAGTACATTTAGGTTGCTTAGAGAATAAGCAGGGAGAAAAAGGATAAAAATCCGCTTCAGCAGAAATAATCTTCCATATTGTATATAGCTTCAGAAATGGACAAACCGTCACATTGAGACGAAAAACAATGGCTCAGGCCCGACACGGATTACTGGAATGGATTTCCGTGGCAGCGGGGAAATGTCAAAGCATTTCAACATGTTCCATTGGCACATGGAAAATAGCCAATGACCAGAAGCAGCAGGGTAATAGCTGTCGTTCATAAAGAAGTTGTATATGGAGAAATTAATCTCCCATTTTATAAATGTCCCCGTCAGGTGAGAGACCCTGGCCGTTGTATGAGATTAAGTAAAGAAAAGTAAAGAGTATATGTTGGGGACAAGGAGCCGGCCTTCCAGGTAACGAGGGTCGGTGCCCGCAGGGAGCTGTTTGGACATACAGCGGACAGATGGCGTATGCAGGAGGCCTCCATGCCGATTGTACTGCGACAAGAGCGAGAAATCTGTGAAAAAAAAGCAAGTAAAAAAGTCCAACAAATAAGCATTCCACTTGCAATCTCACAAAAAATAGGAATGTTTCATAAAGCACTCAAAGCGATAGGTGAACCCGAACAGTTAGGCTTTGAGTGAGAACTGGCCCAGAGTTGAGAGGAAGGAGAATTCTGTAGTGGTCTGGATCACCGCAAGGAAGCGGGATGGTAGACAGCAGAGGGGACAGGATAAACGCTCAGAATCTATCTCTTTAAAACAACCTTTCCCGTGTCAGACGTTCATTCACCCGTTCATACGCATGGGAGGAATCTGCGTTAAAGGCTGTGCGGAAATCGCCTGAGTTTCAGGTGTGTGATGCTACGGCCTTTCTTGCTTTTCGATCCCTTTGCCTCAAAACAGTCGGATGTAAGCCGAGCGGGGCACGAGTAATGAGCGCACACCAAAATAAGAAAATCTCGATGGTCGCTGCGTATGCGAAGGGCATGCGTGGCGATACAGAAAGACCCGTCCTGGAATGGGACTGTCAGCGAATTCGTGGTAGAATAGGATGTTTTACGCCAGACCTTGATCCTTGGGGATACTTCCCCAGAAGCTGCCGGTCGTTTGTGGTGCAGATGCTGGGATGCAGTCTGCATTGCAAACGGGGGGAGGTAGGGAGGCGGCTCACAGTGCGTCCCCTGCCAACTCCATTTCTTGATTGCCTCCGAAAGGTGCCGAATTAAAGCCGAGGTTGCCGACTCCAGAAGAGAATCACCTGTAAAACAAAAACCAACAGCAAAGGCTCAAGGCACCGACCAAACGGACAGGAACAGCCTCCGAAAGGATAGAAGACGCACACCAAGAGCATCCAGAAGAACCCGAGGCCGCCGGGGTGGGTGGGCAAATAAAAAGAAGAAATAGAAAGAATAAGAGAAAAAGAAGAAAGTATATAGAAT
>PPYF01612203.1_pt1 | contig 33136 bp, 37 predicted proteins | sample 1559871 | NCBI WGS metagenome assembly PPYF01 (sample SAMN08240021, study PRJNA423297) | Human gut metagenome, whole genome shotgun sequencing project.
GGGGAGGGACTTGTCTCACCGCATCGAGGCGATCACCTGGTTGAGCTGCTGCCGGTGCCTGGTACGTTGGCCACCTGGTTGATTTCCTTCTGGCGTCCAGATCTGAACTTAGCAACAGCCATCACCAACACAACATCTTGTGCGCCGGCAGCTGATCACGGCCACCATATCTAGTGTTTCAGCTTTGGATTGTGCAATCCAAAATAGATGTAAAAATAACGATGGTTTTCTTTACGTGATTGGATTTGCTGGCCACCTCCCCGATCCAGCCGCTTTTCACGTAAAATAACCCGTCAAAATATCAAGGAAAGAAAAGGCGCGTTTTTTGGAGGTTACATGCTGATAGGTTACGCCAGGGTATCAAGGGACAAGCAAGAAACGGCGCTGCAACTGGACGCCCTGGACAAGGCCGGGTGTCAGCGCGTGTACGTTGAGAAGCTATCAGGGGCCAGCCCAGAACGCCCAGAGCTTGAACGGTGCTTAGATACCTTGAGGGAAGGGGATACGTTGATTGTGTGGCACTTAGACCGACTGGGAAGGAGCATCAAAGACCTGATCGAGATAGTCAGCTCGTTGAAGCGCCAGGGGATCGGGTTCCGCTCCCTAACCCAATCAGACATAGACACCACAACGGCGAACGGGGCTCTAGTGTTCCATGTGTTTGCGGCCTTGGCTGAATACGAACGCGCACGACTGCAAGAGCGTACACGGGCCGGGTTGGAGGCTGCAAGGGCAAGAGGGCGACGCGGTGGGCGACCCTTGGCCATGTCAGATGAAGACGCCAGGAAGGCAAGGGCCATGCTGTCGGATGTAGAGATAACGAAAGCTGAAGTTGCAAAACACTTTGGTGTGTCTAGGCCGACTTTAAACGCAGCATTGGCGAGATTGTCGCCATCTGATACCTAGCTGCAAGCCGCATCATAGCTCACTTCTCGCACTGCTATTTAACATAAAAAATCAGGTTACGCAGTCAATCGCGGGGGGTGCTTTGGCCATGTGAAAAGGTGCCATCAGCATTGAACCTGATCCCCATCACCTCAAAAGCGGCCAATATTTTATTAGCCGTCTCCCTCCTGATATTGGCCTTCCCTAATTCAAACTCCCTTAGAGCTGTTTTGCTTACTTTGGATAACGAGCAGAAATCATCCCTGGTCATTTTTAGAAATTCCCTGGCATGGCGGCATTGTAGATTTGTAAAGTTGTGAGAGGGGCTATTATAGCCTTGCCGATTTAGCTTTATTCCTATGTCGGTAGTCCAGCTAACGGCGGTGGGATATGAAATTCCTAGCCTACTTGCTAATTTATGTAATGTACCTTCTTCCTGGTAAGCCTTAATTATTTCTTCATCGGTAATATAATTAGTCATTTTTTAACGCCAGCCACTCTTTAATTTCCTGACCATCAAAAAAGAAATGACCGCCCCCACTAACAGAGTGGATCTTGGGCGGCAATTTCCCATTGATCATTTTTCCACTAAGCACGGCCAATCTAAGATCTGAAATCCTGATTTGCATTAGCCTGGCCGTATCTTCCAAGCCCAATAATTGCTCCCAATAATCACCGGATGCCCTAGAACGCCTTCCAATCTCTGACAATGCCTTTCCATCAATGGAACCCATTAAGCAACCTCCCTGGTAATTAAAGAGTGTTTACCATGTCAGCCGGTGACAATAGGCCGAGCAGCAGATCATAAGCCCAAGCCAACAAAGCGGCGGTGACTCCCATCATCACGAACCCCGGCAGCATTGAATAATCCTCATACAATAGCCAGGTCAGAAGGGAGCCAACAAAGGCCAATCCTGATATGATGCTGAACACCAGCTTAACCGGGAAGCGCAACCACAGGAGCACAGCAAACAACAGGTAACGGAGTATCTGAAGCGCCCCCATTACGGCCACTTTAGCCGCCCAAGCGGCCTTAGATGCTGGGTTTTCATCATCATTTGCTGATGTAGTGATGCCGGGTCGGATAGGAATAACCTTATCTGACTCACCGCTAATTGAATGAATCCTATCATTTTTTTTCATCTGCCGTACTCCTTAGCTTGTCGCTTTCATGGTACTGCCACACCTATATAATAGGCCATTTTGGCCTATTTGTATATTTTTTTTTCGTATGTACGAAGCTCATTTGTGGCTGTCCATATCATCAAAATAGTGTATATTGATAATCGAAGTATATCACTTCAACAATGCAAAGGAGCATAAAGACGATGAAGAATGCAGCAAAGGCCGTGGTTCTGATGGCTTTGTTTGGCGTCACAACCTCGATGATCTCCCCCTCTGTGCAAGCTGCATCTGAGGATGAATGCGCGATCTGGTTGTGCCTGCCTGGCGGGTTTCCCTCCGGTTGTGGTGGGGCTAAAAGCGCAATGCTGAAGCGCGTTAAGAAAGGGAAAAGCCCTCTCCCCGACTTCGTTTCGTGCGCGGTGAAAGGAGACAGCGGCGGCAGCTCGATGACATACGACTATAACTATGCGGCAGCTATCCAGGAGCAGCGCGTTTGCAAGCGGTACACCGGCAACCACAACAACAGCCGTTGCGTTGAGTGGGAAACCGTACCGGCCCACTATCAGAAGGGGAAGGTTTGCACGATCAACAACCAGACCGGCAACCGCACCCCAAGAGGATGCACCTCAACATATCGCTATGTTGATGTGTTCATTGATGGTGCCCTGGCGGGCGATACCTATTTCTGGCGCTGAGGTCTAGGCTATGGAGCTGTTTACTATCCTGGCCACTTGCTCGGCCCTGACGTTCGGCACGGGTAGCCCTGTCGAACAAGCATACCCATACACAAAAGAGGAGTGCCAACAGGCGGCCTCTGAATATAAAGGGATGCTGACAAAAGTTAAGCTGAATGAAGTAGATCGGGACGCCATAACAAGGGTTGCTTTTGCCGAGGCTGCCAATCAAGGTGATGCCGGAATTGCGGGCGTTGTATATACCATAATTAACCGCTTCGTCAGTGGCAATTTTGGCGCGTCTATTTCTGACGTAGTAAACGCTCCCCGTCAGTTTGAACCTGTTTCCAAAGTTGGCGGCAATTGGAAGAAACTTCCCGAAGTTAATACCGCTCAACGTTCAAAAGTTGACACCATTATTAACCTTGCCCTGGATGGTCATTTACCCGACCTGACTAATGGGGCTCTTTTCTTCCAAAACCCTAAGATTGTTGCGGATAGGGAAAAGAAGGGAACCGTTTCAAAAGGTCTTACTAATTTCGGCGGCTCTGAGCCATCGGCTGTTATCAATGACCATGCCTTTTTTGCCGCTGTTAGTAATGCCGCGCCGGTAACTGTTCAAGCAAATAAAGCGGCTGACATTCCAGAGCCTAAAAAATGGGATGTATTCGGCAATTCCAGAAAGTCGATGAATGATAATAATGCCGCTTGGGATGTATTCGGCGGAAAGAGCACGGGAAATAAATCTGTTTTCGAGGGTGAACAATGAAATTAATAATTGTGGAGAGCCCCGGCAAAGTTAAAAAAATATCTGAGATCCTGGGGGCAGGATGGCGAGTTGCGGCCAGCGTTGGCCACGTTCGTGATCTGCCTGAGCGGGAAATGGGAGTTGAAGCGCCGGACTTCAAACCCAAGTACGTGAAGACTGAACGGGGCAAAGAGGTATTGGCCAAGCTGGCGGGGCTGGCGTCCGGTGCTGAGTCTGTATTTCTTGCAACGGACTTGGATCGAGAAGGGGAGGCAATAGCCTGGCATCTTCAGGCAGCCTTGCGCCTCAACAATGCCCAGCGCGTGACGTTCGCAGAAATCACGCCGAAAGCCATCAAGGCGGCCATCATGGCCCCCCGTTCTGTGAATATCCCAATGGTGGCGGCTCAAGAAGGGCGGCGCGTACTGGATCGCCTGGTTGGCTACATGGTATCGCCCAAGCTGTCTGACATGAGCGGGCGGCCTGGGCTGTCTGCCGGTCGTGTCCAGAGCCCTGCGGTGCGGATCATTGTTGAACGAGAAAAGGCCATCAAGAACTTTAAGCCAACGGCTCACTTTGGCGTTGAACTGCTTTTCAGTGGTGACTGGTCAGCCGAATGGGATTTAAAGCCGTGGCTTCCTGATGGCACTGAATACATTCTCGATGGCCAACTGGCCCAACGGATCGCCGGTATTCGCTCCCTTCAGGTGATCGGCTACGAAGAAAAGGAGGCAACGAAAGCGCCCCCGCCCCCGTTCATCACTTCCACATTGCAACAGGCGGCATCTGTAAAGCTGAAGATGAAGCCAAAGGCCACGATGGCAGCGGCTCAAAAGCTCTATGAGCAGGGCCATATAACGTACATGAGGACGGATAGCCCCAACCTCTCGGATGACGCCCTGATCGAGATTTACCAGCTCTGCAAAGCCAAAGGGTTGCCGATGGTAGACAGACCCCGCACCTGGAAAGCCAAAGGCGACGCCCAGGAGGCCCATGAAGCAATTCGGCCCTCTCACTTTGACCTAGAAGAAGCAGGCGAGACGCCAGAAGAAAAGGCGCTCTATCGGCTTATCTGGGGCCGAGCTGTTGCGTGTCAGCTTGCGGCGGCTCGATATGCCGTGAGATCTGTCCGTCTGCGGGCAACTGAGCCCCTCGATGGTCGCCCGGTAGAGTTCACCGCCGAAGGTCGCACCATGACGTTTAGCGGCTGGACAGGGCTGTTTAGTGACGATACCGAAGACGAAGACGACAAGGACACCAAGGCCAATAACCCGATCCCCGTTCTTGCACCTGGTCAGCGTCTGAGTGCCGAAAATGGCCGGGTTCTCAACAAGAAGACCCGCGCCCCTTCCCGCTTTACTGAAGCGTCCTTGATTGCCGAACTGGAACGACTCGGCATCGGTCGGCCCAGCACCTATGCGGCCATCATGGATAACATCATGCGCCGTCAGTACGTGGAGGCAGATAAAAGCGGCAAATACCTGGTGCCAACGGAAACGGGGAACCTGGTTATTGAAGCCCTGGTGTCTGGCCGGTTCTCATTTGTGGAATATGACTTTACCCGCGAAATGGAAGGCCGCTTAGACCTGATCGCTCAAGGGCGGCTTTCATATCGTGATGTAGTCAGCGCCGTACATGGCCAGTTAGAACGGGAGTTATCCGGGTTGAAGATCACCGCCGCCCCGTTGCACCCGTGCCCGGATTGCGGAAAAGCCCTACGCAGAATGAAAGGTAAAGATGGCTTCTTTTGGGGATGCACTGGATACCCTGACTGTTCTATCACGCTCCCGGATGCAGCAGGCAAGCCAGGCAAACCCAAGCCCAAGCCTCAAGCGTCTGAGTTTGCCTGTCCAAAATGCGGCAAGCCCCTGATCCGAAGAAAGAAAGCGGCAACAGGCGGCAAGAAGGCTTTCGACTTCTTCGGCTGTAGTGGCTTCCCTACCTGCAACGAGAAATTCGACGTTGTGGGAGGAAAGCCAAAATTCACCAAATGACACATCAAAGTGTGGCGTTTTGATTATCAAAATGGTATGCTTTGATTATGTCGGATGGTGATGAATGAACAAAAAAGACTTTTGTCGTAAACCTCGTAAAATGTGCCCACCTGCCACACCAGATGAGCATATTGAAATGGGAAACGAGACTATTAGCGAGCTTGAACTTATCGACAACTTGGCCAGCGGAGCGGTGAAGCGGTTGAAACTCGTTCAAGGTGAGGATTTGAAATTTTGTATATACATCCAACTGAGTTGGAAAGGAGGTGATCTCTTACTGGAAACCCAACGGAAAAAACCCCGTGTTTGGTCAAGTCTGGACAGGCTCGCAAAACACATAAACAGCAAATATGGATCTGTTCCTGTTGTAGAACTTTATCTTTGGAGTAAAGAATCAAATGGAAAAAATCGGCGTTGTTGACAATAAAAAAGAAGTATCTAAGGCCCGCCAGGCTATCGCTACCCTGTGGCTGTTCCTGGGGATCATGTTCATCCCGTCCGTCGCCTTTGCGAACCCCATCGCTGATGGTGTCGATTGGCTGCTGGAGCTGCTGACCAACGGCATTGCCCGTTCCGTCGCTATCATTGCAATCGTTGTCCTGGGTTATATGGCCTGGGCTGGCCGCCTGACCGGCGAAGCCGCTATTAAGTTTATCGGCGGTATCGTCCTGGTGTTCGGTGGTGCGGCCATCGTTGACCTCATTATTGCGGCTGTGTCCTAACAGAGCAGAGGTGAACAATGGCAACAGCAACAGATCCGCTGTTCGTTGGAGCCACACGCCCATCACTTGTGATGGGCGTTACCTACGAAGCGATCATTATCTGCGTTTCAATTGTCGGTATGCTGTTCCTCGCTACCAATAACCCTTTCTTATTGTTGTTTTATATCCCAATGCACGGGGCTTGTTATTTAATTTGCCTCAAAGACCCTCGTTTTTTCAGGTTCTTGCTGTTGTGGCTTGGGACTAAAGCAAAATCAATATCATGGCGTTATTGGGGAGCGGCCACCGCCAGCCCTCGGGTTAGCACTCGCAAGCAATCACGGAGAATGCCGGGATGAAGGAAAATACTCTACGGGATAATAACTGGCATCGTGAAAATGATGTTTCAGAATTTATTCCCTACGCTGTGCAGCTTAACGAGAACACCGTTAAGAACCACAGCGGCGATTATCTCCATGTGATTAAACTTGATGGTCGAGCGCATGAAAGCGCCGACCCGTCAGACGTTATTACATGGAAAGAGCAATTGAATATTGCCCTTAAAAATATTGCGTCGCCAAATCTCGCCATATGGACAAACACAATCCGCCGTGAGGAAAACACTTTCCCTGGTGGTGACTTTGAGCCTGGTTTTGCGGCGAGCTTTAACGAGAAATACAAAGCGCACCTGGGCAAAAATAACATGATGGTCAATGAACTTTATTTGACTATTCTTCTGCGCCCTGGTGTGAACAAAGCCGATGGTTATTTCCAGAAGTTTGAGAAAAACGAGCAGGCTATCAGACGCCAGCAACAAGAGGCCATCGAGAAACTGACTGAAGTTTCAAACCTGGTATGCAGTAGCCTTTCATCCTATGGCCCTAAGCTGCTGGGGACATATGAGCGGCGCGGGATTCTTCATTCTGAGGTGCTGGAATTCCTCTCTTTCCTGGTAAATGGCGAGTGGTATCCCAGGGCTTTGCCCCGCCAAGACCTTGCCCAAACATTGGCATTTAATCGCCCGTTCTTCGGCTCTGATGCGTTCGAGCTGCGGGGGGTAGTGGATTCCAAAGTTGGCGCAATACTTGGCATTGGCGAATATCCAGAAGGCACCGAAGCGGGGCTGTTGAATGCCCTGTTGTCTGCTCCGTTCCCCCTGGTACTGACGCAATCTTTCAATTTCCTGTCAAAGCCGATAGGAATTGAGCTGTTGCGCCGTCAGCAACGCCGTATGCGCAACGCTGGCGACCTGGCCACCTCACAGATTGACGAGATCGATGATGCCCTGGACGACCTGACAGCAGGCCGCTTTGTATTTGGCGAGCATCACCTTTGCCTGACCGTGTTCGGGACTGACGGGGCCGACCTGAAAAAGAACCTGTCAGACGCACGGGCCGAGCTGGCTAACTGCTCGATGGTTGTCAGCCGTGAGGATTGGGCTGTTGCTGCGGCGTTCTGGTCTATGCTGCCCGGTAACTTTAAGTTTCGCCCGCGCCCTGCCCCGCTGAGTTCCAAGAACTTTGCCGGGTTCTCTAGCTTCCATAACTATCCGACCGGTCGCCGGTTGGGCAACCAATGGGGGCCAGCCGTGACGATGTTCAAGACCACTTCCGGCGCTCCGTTCTATTTCAACTTCCATGAGCCCCTGGATGTAAACAAGGCGAAGAAACAAGCCCAGCTCGAAGCAGAGTTAGGCGCTAACAAAATGGCCGAATCCAAGGAAGAACAAAAGGCGCTGGGGAATACCCTGATTATCGGCCCGTCTGGTTCCGGTAAAACTGTTGTCCAAGGTGTCTTGCTGGCCCAAAGCAAGAAGTTCAACCCGACCCAAATCATCTTTGATAAAGATCGCGGTTTAGAAATTTACGTCCGGGCCGAGGGTGGTGTTTATCTCCCGTTGAAGAAAGGCGTTCGCACCGGCTGCAATCCGTTCCAGCTAGACCCTACCGAAAGCAACCTGCTTTTCCTCGAAAGCCTGGTGAAGAAATGCGCCGGGGGGAAATTCACGGTTAATGATGAACAAGAGGTTTCCCGTGCTGTTCGTGGCGTCATGCGTTTGCCTAAAGAGCATCGCCGCATTAGCTCATGCCTGGAATTCCTCGACCCGGTAAACCGGGAAGGTGTTCACGCCAGATTAGGGAAATGGTGTGGCTCTGGCTCCCTGGCTTGGGTTTTCGACTGCGCTGAAGATCAGATTATCTTTGATGGTAATTCGATGTTTGGCTTTGACGTTACCGAATTCCTAGATGATCCCGAAGTACGTACCCCGCTGGTTATGTACCTGTTCCATCGCATCGAGCAACTGATTGATGGGCGGCGGGTTCAAATCTTCATGGATGAATTTTGGAAATTGCTTCTGGATGAATTCTTTGAAGACCTGGCCCAAAACAAACTGAAGGTTATTCGTAAACAAAACGGCATCCTAACGTTTGGTACACAGTCAGCAAAAGACGTTCTGAATTCCCCCATTGCTCACAGCATCATAGAGCAGTGCGCCACCATGATTTTTATGCCTAACCCCAAGGCTGCGCATAAAGACTATGTGGACGGGCTGAAGCTGACCGAGCGGGAATTTCAGCTTATCAAAGAAGAAATGCAACCCGGCTCCCGCCGCTTCCTTATTAAACAAGGGCATAATTCTGTTGTCGCGGAATTGGACTTGAAGGGGTTCAGTGATGAACTGGCCGTTATTTCAGGTACTACCGATAACGTGGAGCTGATGGAGCGCGTTATTGCCGAATATGGTAACGACCCGAAAGAGTGGTTGCCGGTTTTCCACCAAAAAAGGAAGTATGGCCAATGAAAATGAAGACGTTAGCCCTTAGCCTGGCCCTCGCTATGGGGGCTATTTCCCCGGCGTTTGCTGGTATCCCGGTGACTGTTGTTGCCGACCCTCAAGCGTTGGCAAACCATATCACCGAACTGGCCAAGATGGTCGAGCAGATCCGCCAGCTTGAAAATCAGTTGAAGCAGATGGAGCGTGAATATACGTCAATGACCGGCTCCCGTGGGCTGGGTGGCTTGATCAACTCGGCCTATGACAAGGATGTGTTGAAGGATCTCGACCTGAAGGGGCTTATGAGCCAAAACGGCCTGAAGTCGTCCAACGATTACAACCTGGGGCAAGGCGTGGGCGAAGTGTTCGACCTCTCCAACAAGAACGCCGCCCAATACTCCGGGCAGGCGACCAAGAGCCTTTCCCAGGCCCAGGAACGCTTTGACGAGCTGAAAGGGCTGGTCAATAAGGTGAACAATTCGAGCGACCCGAAAGAAGTAATGGATCTGCAAGCCCGGATTGGTGCCGAGCAAAGTTTCCTGCAAAACGAAGTGGCCAAGCTGCAAATCTTGGAGCAGCAGGCCCAGGCCAATGAGCAAATCCGAAGCCAGCGCGTGAAACAAATGGCTGTTGAGTCGTCCGGCTCACTGCGTCAAGTAGCCTGGTAATCGGCACAACATCCAAGAGAGAACGGGAGAGAAAATGAACAAGATGACCGCAATTTCGTACGTACGAAATTTTGCCCTGGTAAGCCTGGCCAGCCTCGCGCTGGCCGGGTGCTTTGAACAAAAGCCGCTCGAAGAAACCAAGTCGGTTGAATTCTATTCGCAGAATTCCGCCGACCGTGCGGCAATGGTCAAGCGGTGCGCCGACAACCCCGGCGAGCTGAAAGAAACCCCCAATTGCGTCAATGCAATGCAGGCTGAGAAGGCCGCAACAAGCGGCTCTCTGAAAAAGCTGAATAACTGGTAAGGAGTCGGGCCATGTCAACAAACCTGTTTGAGCGCATTTTTGCGAACGTTGACGACGCCCTGAATACCTACGTTGTGGATACGGTCGGGAATGTCGTTGGTTTTGCCTCCCCTCTGTTCACCTCAATGATGATCGTCTTTGTGGCCATGTGGGGCTATCTGATGATGTTCGGCAGGGTGCAAGAGCCGTTACAAGACGGGGTTTTCAGGATCATTCGTATAGGTGGCATCATGGCCCTTGGCCTGACGGTTGGCACTTATATGGGTGTTGTCGTGACGTTCCTTCAGCAAGGGCCGGAACATATTTCGGCTGTCGTATCCGGTGCCGGTGGCACCAGTGCCGACACGCTGGACGCCCTTTTTAGCCAGGTGTTTGCCGTGTCAAAGGCTGCCTGGGAAAAAGGCGGGGTTCTGGATGGTAACTTTGGCCTGTACCTGATTGCCTTGATTGTCCTGGTAATTGGTAGCGGCCTGACGTTGTTTGTTGCCTTCCTGATCTTGCTGGCCAAGCTGATGACAACGGTTCTCCTGGGAATTGGGCCGCTGTTTATCATTTGCCTGCTGTTCAAAGTTACCCAGCGTTTCTTTGAAAGCTGGATCGCTATGGTGTCTAACTTTGGCTTGCTTCTGGTGCTCGCCTCGTCGGTCGGTACGCTAATGACTAGCCTGGCGCAAACCTACATCGACAAGCTGGCACCCAACGAAGCAGCCGCCGCAGATGCCGCGAACCTCGGGGATGCTGCCATGCTGTGCCTTGTGTTCGCCCTGTGCATCCTGGTAGTTCGCCAGGTGCCATCTGTTGCGGCGGCCCTGGGCGGCGGTATTGCTCTGGCTACGCAAGGCGCTTTTGGTTCAGCTATGAATGCCCTCCGCCCTTCCTCCATGCAACGCGCCTCCCGTCAGGTTCAACGGGAGTACCGCGCCACTAAGCAAGCTGTTACAGCCCCCGTAAGAGCTGGCCAACGAGTAGCATCTGCATATCAAAAACGGTTCGGTAGTGGTAACTCCGTGGCAAGCATGTAACCCAAAAAACTAATAATGCGGGATGAAAAATCCCGCATCAATCTTTTGCGCTTTGATTATCAAAATGGTATATTTTGATTCTCAAGGCGCATAACTTTGATGAGGCATAGGATAATGAAGAAAACCCTTTTGATGATTGCTTTGGCCCTGTCTGCTACTGGCTGCACCCTTTCCCCGCCCCCACCTCCGCAATGTGTGGATGATGGTCGCGGGATGGTTCCGCTTAATCCCGGAATGTTGACCCAAGAGCAGATCAAGGCCGTCAAGGCCAAATACCAGGAAACAACCTGGAAGGACGAACGTACTAAGGGAGCACGGTAATGACGGCTAAAGGTGACAATAAAAAGCCTGGCAAGGGTAAAACCATCGACCAGCAATATTTTGAGGAAGCGCGGGGATGGGATAGCAACGCTATCGCCCAAACCAAGCTATCAGAGCGGCGGGCCTGGCGGGTTGCTGGCGTAGCCGTGACAGTGGCCATCCTGGAAGCAATCGGGATTTCTGCTGTTCTGCCCCTCAAGACCGTTGAACCGTTTGTTATCCGAGTGGATAACAATACCGGCCTGACTGACGTTGTAAGCACTCTGAAGGAGAAGGAAGAAGGCGTAAAAGCCACAGCTCAAGAGGCACTTAATAAATACTGGTTGGCGCAATACATCCGGCACCGTGAGGGCTATTTGTGGGATACCCGTAACTATGATCGGGAAATGGTCGGCTTGCTTTCCGCACCTGCGATACAACAGCAATATGCCGAGTACACCGACCCCCGTAAAAACCCACAAGCGCCGATTGTGGTATATGGCCAAAACTCCGAAGTCGAAACCAAGGTTAAAGCCATTTCCATGCTGAACGCCGGGGAAGAACTGGAAGGCGAAACCCGTTATACCGCAATGGTTCGCTATACCAAACAGGTACGCCGTGCCGGTGAGTTTTCACCGCTCACCCATTGGGCCGCGACAATCACGTTTGCTTATCGCAATGAGCCCATGAAACTAGACGACCGCACCAAAAACCCGCTTGGCTTCCAAGTGATTTCCTATCGCAATGACCAAGAAACCGGGGGACTCTAATCATGCAAATGAAGATGAAAGCCCTTCCTTTGGCGTTGCTTCTGGCCAGTTTGGCCGGTTCTGCCCTGGCGGTGGAAATCCCAGCCGGGGGCATCTATGACAAGCGGGTGAAATATATCAATTACAACCCCGCCCAGGTGACAAAAGTAATTGGCCATTATGGCTTTTCTACTCATGTGCAATTTGGCGCTAATGAAGTAATCGCCAATATTGCCATCGGTGATAAAGAGGCGTGGGATGTTGCCCCGGTAGAAAATCACCTCTTTATTAAGCCTCTCGGTGATATGGCTGAAACAAATATGACCGTTATCACCAACGTCCGGGTTTATAACTTTGAGCTGACCGCCCATGAATCCAAAAACGGTGCTCACCCCATCCCGAACGATATGTTTTTCCAAGTCAATTTCCGTTACCCAGATGAAGAATTGGCCAAGGCAAAAGCAGAGGCAGAAGCCGCCAGACTGAAGGCCAGAATGAGCCAGAACGACGCACCGAAAGCGACGAACTGGAACTATTGGGCCAAGGGTAGCCAAGATGTGTCGCCAATCAGTGCGTTTGATGATGGCCGCTTTACATATCTGAAATACCCAGGCAACCGCGAAATGCCAGCTATCTATATCGTGAACCCGGACGGTTCTGAAAGCCTGGTAAATACAACGGTTGATTCCAAACACCCGGACACAATTATCGTCCAGAAAATTGCGCGTCAATTTACATTGCGAATCGGCAACCGTGTTGCATGTATTTTCAATGAAAATTATGACCCGGATGGAATCGCCAATAAGACAGGGACAACAGCCCCAGGAGTTGAGCGCGTGATTAAGGGAGGCCAATAATGTCTGACCAGCACGAAAAAGATTTACCGGTCGAAGAAGTCGGCGGGGATGAAGCTGATCGCGGTATGCCCAGCATATCGAAGAAAAAACGCCAGCCAGGCAGCGGCGGGGTAATGCAAAAGATCGTCGTTGCCGTTATCGGTATCGTCGTGGTGCTCGCCCTGGTGGCGGTTAATGGTGGCTTTAGCGGTGGCAAGAAGGATGAAGACCAGCCGAAAACCGGCAAAGGGTCAAACTCCGAAGTGGTGAACCGGCTCGGCCCTGCGCCGTCTTTGCCTGCACCGCCACCGCCGCCGAAAGCGCCGGAGGAAAACAAGCCAGCCACCGCCACAGTGGTAAGAACTGGTGACGTTGCACCGCCGCCCCCGTCTTCTGCAATGGAGCGCCCAAGAGGGAACAACGGCAAGCAAGAGCCAACCCCTCAAGAGCGCAAGCGTAACCCTTCTTTGCTGGCGTTTGGCAATATGTCAAAGCCTCCCAGGCAAGGGGCTGATGATGGCCAAGGCGGTGCGGCCTACCAGGCCACAGCGGCGGGCGGTGATGGCTCCCTGGCTGAGAGTGACACCGCAGACGGGTTAGGCGCTCGACTGAAAGGGACGACAGTACAAGGCACCCGTGCGGGCCTCCTGCGTGATCGCTCTTTCTTTATCACGCAAGGCACTTTCCTTGATTGCGCCCTGGAAACGGCTCTTTCAAGCGACGTACCAGGTATGACGGCTTGCCGCCTTACCAGGGACGTTTACAGCACCGACAGCAAGGTTTTGTTGTTGGAACGTGGCTCTAAAGTCGTTGGCCAATACCAAGGCGGGCTGAAGCGTGGCCAAGCACGGATCTTTGTGCTCTGGACTCGCGTTGAAACGCCGAACGGCGTCATTGTGAACATCGACAGCCCCGGCACCGATGCGCTCGGTCGCAGTGGCCTGGATGGCTTTGTTGATACCCACTTTTGGGAACGCTTCGGCGGGGCTGTCATGTTGAGCCTGATAGACGACGTTGGCACGTTCGTAGCGAACAAGGCGAGCGGCGACGGCAACAACAACCAAATCCAATTTGGCAGCACGGCAGATGCAGCAACCCAGGCGGCAGGTATCGCGCTGGAAAACTCGATCAACATTCCGCCGACACTGCTTAAAAACCAAGGCGACCACATCAATATCTTTGTGGCCAGGGATCTTGATTTCAGGGGGGTATATGACCTCAAGCCCGCAAATTAAGGGCGTCGCACTGATGGAGAATCTTCGGATTCTCCATCCTTATTTGAACCGCGACGGCGTTACAGAAATCGTCATTAATCAACCAGGTGAGGTTATTACAGAAAGCCGCTCTGGCTGGGAACGCTTTGAAGTACCCGAGTTGAATTTCAACCTTTGCCAGGACATAGCAAAACTGACTGCCACGTTTTCCGGTCAGTCTCTCGATGAACGGAAGCCGATAATCTCGGCCACCCTACCAGAGGGGGAGCGTGTTCAAATTGTCGTGCCTCCGGTAACACTGTCTGGCCGTGTCAGCCTGACAATCCGAAAGCCGCCGACATTCAACCCCACGCTGGATGATTACGAGAAAAGCGGAGCGTTTGACCAGGTAATTGATTATTCATCTGACCTTAGCGACGTTGAACGCACTCTTTTAGAACTCAAGCAAGGCCGGAAGTTTAAGGCGTTTTTTGAGCTGGCGATCAAGTCTCGCCTAAACATCATTGTGTCAGGCTCAACCGGTAGCGGTAAGACTACGTTTATGCGCTCCCTGCTTCAGCTTGTGCCTGATGATGAACGCCTGATTAGCATCGAGAACGTGGATGAATTGGGGCTCTATAAGACGCACTGGAACACCGTTCCGCTGTTCTATTCAGCCGGTGGGCAAGGGGTATCTGAAGTTAGTCAGCAACACCTGTTGGAAAGCTCATTGCGCATGAAGCCAGACCGGATTTTTGTGGCTGAGTTGATCCGGGGGGATGAAGCCTTTTACTACCTGAGAAACGTCAACTCTGGCCACCCTGGATCGATTACCTCCATGCACGCCAACAGCGCCAGAATGGCTATAGAACAACTGGTTTTGTTCTTGAAGGAAAGCCAAAGCGGCAGCTCGATGAATAGAGAGGATATAAAGCAACTTCTCTTTATGTGCGTCGATATTATCGTGCAGATTAAAAACATTCGCGGGAAACGGGTAATAACGGAGATTTACTATGACCCAGAATTCAAACGGACACAAATGGCGTAAATACGCCATTTTATTTGGCGTCCCTCTTTTTATATTGGCTTGGGTTTGGCTGGCTGGCGCAATTTTTATGGCTGGCAATGGTCTGAACGCCAAGGAAGCAACCCCGTTGACCCTTTACCAATATTGGTACTATTACGGGGACATTAAAAAAACTCAAGCATGGATAACCGGGGCGGCCTTTGGCTCCCTGCTTATTTTGCTCCTGCCTGTATTCCTTTATTTCATGCCAAAGAAAGAAAGCCTCTTTGGCGATGCCAGGTGGGCAACTGAAAAAGAAATAAAGGATTCCGGTCTTTATTCTGAAGATGGGATTATTGTTGGCGTCAAAACTGCTTTTTTCGGCCTGATAAAAAAATATCTTATTTTTGGCGGGGCTCAACATGTCTTAATGGCGGCCCCGACCCGTTCCGGTAAAGGTGTGAGTATTGTTATCCCCAATCTTTTGAGCTGGAAAGATAGCGTTGTTGTGCTGGATATAAAGCAAGAAAACTGGGATATAACTTCAGGTTTTCGCGCCAAACATGGCCAAGAGTGCTATTTGCTGAACCTAGCGCCCCGAGATTATCGCTCGCACCGTTGGAATCCTCTTTTCTATATCTCTGATGACCCGAATTTCCGCATCAACGATATACAGAAAATCGGTCAGATGCTTTTCCCGAAAGTCGAGAATGAAGCGCCTATTTGGCAATCCTCCGCTCGTAGCCTTTGGCTGGGCCTGGTGCTTTACCTTATCGAGACTGAGGAACTGCCGGTTACGATGGGCGAGGCTCTGCGTCAGCTCACTATGGGCGATGAACGTCTGGCCGAAATCGTAGAGCAGCGGCAAGAGTCTGATAACCCCTTATCAGATGAATGCTATCTAGCACTGAAAGAGTACCTGGACACCCCGGACAAGACTCGCGGCTCCGTTCGTAAAGGCTTCACGGCCTCCCTGGAGCTGTTTTATAACCCGGTGATCGATGCCGCAACCAGTGGCAATGATTTTGACCTGCGCGACCTGCGCAAACGCCGTATGTCGGTTTATGTAGGGATTACCCCGGATGACCTGGATCGCCTGGCACCGTTGATTAATCTCTTTTTCCAGCAGGTAATCGATCTCAATACCCGTGAGCTGCCCGAACAAAATCCAGACCTGAAACATAGCTGTTTGCTGCTTATGGATGAATTTACCGCTATGGGCAAGGTTGGCATTCTGTCAAAAGGTATTAGTTATATTGCAGGTTATGGCCTGCGTATGCTGCCAATTATCCAATCACCGGCACAGTTGCGTGAAACATATGGGGCTGATGCGGCGGAAACATTCATTGATAACCACGCCTTGCAAATCGTCTTTGCTCCCAAAAACATCAAGGTAGCAAAGGAAATATCCGACAGCCTGGGCACCAAGACAGTAAAAAACAAATCCCGTAGTCGGCAACTCACAGGGAAAACAAGTCGTTCTGAGAATGCCAGCGATACAGGCCGCGCCCTGCTTATGCCTCAAGAGGTTAAGCAGATTGGCCAAAAGGCTGAAATATTGTTGTTGGAAAACTGCCCTCCTATTAAGTGCAGCAAAATAACTTGGTACGCCGACCAGACTTTCAACGAGCGCGGCAACGGTCGTGATGGGGTTAAATTCCCCTCGCCTGCCGTTCCCCTGGTTGACCCTAACAACAGGCCGAAAGGTGAGGTTTCATTCCACTCCAACAAAATTGAAGACGCTGAAACTTCAGAAAAAACCGTTGTGGAACGGGATATTACCGTTGCTGACATTGAGAACATCGACAATTTGAATCTTGACGATTTTTCTTGTGACTTCTCCAAGATTGAAATCCCTGAAGGCTCAATATCTGATGATGCAATGGACGACCTTGTAAGCCAGTTCTTTAATGGCTTGGCTGAAGCGGCATAAGGAATAATTGAAATGGCAAATATTGCACAGGAAAAAACATATCTGGCCATTCCTTTTGAAGAACGGAAAGACGCTTTTCGAGCTGCTGGCAAACTGCCGGACGGCAAGAACGCTTTGGGGCTGGATGAAGATAGCAAGCTCTGGTTTGCCAATCCTGGTGCGGATCTCGACAAGCTGAAAAAGTGGATACCGGACACCACTCGCCGGGCCGAACCAGGCGAAACAGATCCGGTCATTGAGTTTGGCCAGGCACTTGAAGACGCCGGTTTCATCCTCGATGGCGAACCACAGATGGACGGCAAGAAACACCGGGTTAGCACTGTAGACGACAGAGGCGGCCAGAAGTCGGGCGTTTATGTCGGATACCTGGACGGTGTACCGGCTGGCTGGTATCAAGATCACCGCATCCATAGCGAACCGCAGAAGTGGAAGGCTACCGGCAATCGTATTGATCCCGAAGCTCAAGCACACCTGAAGGCAGTAGCGGCACAGCGCAAGATAGAACGCGACCAGGCCCAGGCAAGACAGTACGACCACAACGCCCACAGAAGCCAACAAGCGGCCAGCCTAATGCCCGACGCCAACGGCCAAGAGCAATATTTGGTCAATAAAGGGGTGAAGGCTTTCCCTGGCGTAAAAACTGATAAGCGCGGGCGCGTTGTAATTCCGCTTCAGAATGAAAAGGACGAAATAAGAACCCTGCAACGCATTAGCGGAAACGGTTTTAAATCCCTAAAGAAGAATGGCCAGAAATCAGGAAGTTATTTTGTTGTTGGCGGCGAACTAAAAAATGGCGACCCGATTCTATACGCTGAAGGCTATTCAACATCGGCAACTATCAGTGAAGCCACCGGGCGGCCTGTTGTTATGACTGTTGATGCTGGAAATATGCCGACAGTTGCCGCAAAGCTATTGGAAAAATACCCAGATAGCCAGCATGTTTTTTTGGCGGACGATGACCGAAAAAACACAGCAAACAAGGGTAAGGAAAAAGCAGAGCAAGCAGCCACCATAACAAATGGCATTGCTCAAACCCCTATTTTCAACAATCAAGAGATTGAAAAAGGCTTTTCGGATTTTAATGACCTTGGCCAGTCAAGAGGGCTTGAGGTTGTACGGGAACAAGTTGAAACAACTCTTAATAAGGTGGCGACCGTGGATAAAGTAGAAGAAAACACCGGGCCGGTAATTACGGATAAATTCGAGCGTGAAATTGATACCGCCCTTTCTAATTCAGAAGACATTCAAAAACTCGGCATTCTGCGTGATGACCAAGGACGTTTTTGGGACGGGCAAGAATTTGGCGACCTGGAAGACGCCAAGCGTTATGAACCAGTGGAAGCCCTGAAAGTGGCTGTCCATGTTTCCCGTCAATACGAGTCAGAGTTAGAGGGAAGCCATATTTATATTCGCGCCGTTGAACAAGACGAGCCAAGCGATAGCGACGGGGTTCACGTTGTAAACACTGACCAGGCTATGAACTGGCCACACCTTGAAGCCGCTTATAAGAGAGGGTTCGGCTTGAATCTGGATCGTGATGAAGCCCTGGCCATAACGGCCCGTTCGCCTGCTGCCGCCCTGGACAACCAGGAACAAGCCGCCGCCCCTGCTGCTGCCCTGGACAACCAGGAGCAAGCCGCCGCCCCTGCTGCTGCCCTGGACAACCAGGAGCAAGCCGCCGCCCCTGCTGCCGCCCTGGACAACCAGGAACAAGCCGCGGCCCCTGCTGCTGCCCTGGACAACCAGGAACAAGCCGCGGCCCCTGCTGCTGCCCTGGACAACCAGGAGCCCGAAGAAAACGCCGTGGAGCCATTCATTGAGCGGAAAATAGAAACGGCTGACGCTGACGTTAGGGCATGGCTGACCAACAGCCGTCAACCCATAGGTGAGCTGATCGAGGAAGACGAGCGGAAGGCTCAACATAGACCACAAGCGGAAGGTGAATTTTCATCTGAACCAAGCCAGGCACCGAAGGGCCAAGCCTCAAACTCTGACTTTGAAGCGACCACGTTCAAACCGATTGTTCCTGAGAAGGTCGCAAAGTCTTATATCGAGGTAGACGGCAAATATTACTTTGGCAATCGGCCTGATTCGCTGGCTTTCGTCGATAAAGGGGCCAAGTTGCAAACCAAGCTGTCGAGCGAGCAAGTAGCGGCCTCAATGGTTGATATTGCTGAAGCTCGGGGCTGGACTGAATTACAGCTCTCCGGTACTGAAGATTTCAGACGGGCCGCCTGGCTTGAGGCCGCATCACGGGGCTTGGCTTCTAGGGGTTACAAACCGAAAGAGGAAGACTTGGCCAGGCTCAAAAAGCTGACCAATGACCGGACTTCAAACGAGATTGAGCCCAGGGAACAAGCTGACGTTGTACCGCCAGCAGCCAAGGGCAAAGAACAGCCGACGAACCAAGATAAGCAACAAGGCCAGCAGGCGGCCCAATCTCCCCAGATGGCCAAAGCGGCAGCCGCAACAGCGACCGCTGATAAGCAACAGCCTGAAGCGGCGGCCCCAGCTCAAGAAGTTAACCGGCTCGCGGGTAAGCTGGTTGAGCATGGCAAAGCCCCTTATGAACACAACCCCGACAATAACGGGAGTTACTTTGTCACCCTTGAGAATGCAGACGGCCAACAAAGCACAACTTGGGGTGTGGGCCTAGAAAAGGCGATTGAAGAATCCCAGGCCGAAGCTGGCCAGCATGTCGAGCTGGAAAACTTGGGACGCAAACCGGTACAAGTTGAAAAGCAGATCAAGGATGAAAAGGGTAATGTTACCGGCACCAAAACGGTTAACTCGTATCGCAACGAATGGGCTGTTAAGGCCGAAGCAATCCGCGATTCTTCCCGTGACGCTAAAGAGTTGGTCAAGGAGCACCCGGACTTAATCAACGAAATCACGGCGGTTAAGCTCGCTGAAAAATTCGCGGCGGCAAATTTGAGCGCAGCCGATCAAGCCCGTTTCATGGAGCGAGTTCGCGGCCAGGTAGCGGATAACGTATCGACCGGCCAGCAAGCCCCTGAGCTGAAGATTAGGGAAGAAACAACCATCGAACGCACGAAGGAGACAGAGAATGAACGATAAGTTACTGAAGCTGAATCAGCCCGGTCAGATTGTCGAACTGACCAAACAAGAGGCTGAAGAATTGGGCGCTTTCGAGGAAAGCGCCCTTTCCGAACAAGACGCCCTCGATGCGATTGAAACAGAACAGGAGGCGTAAACATGGCCAAGGGTAAGGAGTCGAGCGGAGAGAAAAAGCCCTATTACGAGCTGATCGCTGAAACACTTATCAAGCAGCTCGAAGAAGGCACCGCGCCGTGGCAAAAACCCTGGGAACCGGGCACCTCTATGGTGCCCCATAACCCTGTGAGCGGTACAAAATACCGGGGCGGCAACGCCCTATGGTTGACCATGCAAGGCAGGTCAGATCCGCGCTGGATGACCTACAAGCAGGCGCAAAGCGTCAATGCCCAGGTGAAACGAGGTGAAAGCGGTACGCTGATCCAGTATTTCAAGTTTCAAGACCAAGTGCCCAAGTTAGACGCCAGCGGAAAACCTGAGATTGATAGCGACGGCAAAAAGAAGATGATCACCGTCCAACTGGATAAGCCCAAAGTCTTCTCGGCTGTTGTCTTCAACGGGGAGCAGATCCAAGGACTCCCCCCAATTGAGACAGAAAAGAAAGATCCCGCATGGAATAGACACGAACGGGCGGAAGCCATTCTAACCAATGCCGGTATCCCCATTTCACACGATCAAGCTGATAACGCTTTTTACCTCCCTGGCAAAGATGAAATCCACTTACCAGGGCGCGACCAGTTCGCCACCGCTGATAGGTACTATGCAACAGCTCTGCATGAACTTGGCCACGCAACCGGCCATGCCAGCCGCTTGAATAGAGACTTATCCGGGCGCTTTGGCTCTGAGTCCTACGCAAAGGAAGAATTACGCGCTGAGATCGGTTCCCTGCTGATAGGGGATGAATTAGAGATCGGGCATGACCCTGGCCAACACGCTGCCTATGTCAAAAGCTGGGTAAAGGTGCTGAAGGAAGACCCCAAGGAAATTTTGCGAGCTGCTAGAGACGCTGAAGCGATCAAAGATTGGGTTATTGCCAGGGAACGGGAAAGCACCCTAACCGGCGACAACGCCAGACCTCCCCAAACCCAAACGCAACAAGAAGATCAGGCGGTATCCTTGGCTGAAACTCGCAAGCTGATGGAGATTGTAGCGAACCAGAACAAAGGGGCCACCCTGGGGGATTCTGCTTCCCTCGCCCTGAAAGCATTGGGGCTCAACGAAACCAAACAGGTGATCGATGTTATCTCTACACTCAATGACCTGGTGAAACACCCCGCCTTAGCTCAACAGGTGAAAAAGGCTGAAGCTGAGTTAGCACTATTGAAACCCCAGCACCAAGAACAACACCAGGAGCCCAAGGCTACTGAATCAGCGGCAACGGATGACAAGCCACAGACTGAGGCTTTCAGTGAAACTCGCAAGCTGATGGAGATTGTAGCGAACCAGAACAAAGGGGCGGCCCTGGGGGAATCTGCGGCTGTTGCTTTGGAAGGATTGGCCCGTAATCAACCTGACCAGGCAAACGATGTTATCTCTAATTTGAGTGACCTACAGAAACACCCAGCATTAGCCAAGCAGATTGAGAAGGCCAAGGCCGAACAGGAAGCGATTAGAGCCACGCAAGGGGCTGACCAAGGGCAACGCATTGACCCTATCAGCAAATTGCCTCTGGCGCTTGCTGAGAAGCTATCTAGTCGGTTTGCGAATGAGGAAGATAGGGCAAAATTCCTTGAAAAGGTTCAAGCCCGACTTTCTGACACTCCCCAGCCTGAAATCAAGATCCGGGAGGCCGTGGCAACAAGCAAAGAGCCCAAGGCACAAGCGGAAGATATGGAACGCTAAATACCTGAAAACAAAAACCGGCCAACAGGCCGGTTTTTTTATCTCTCGTCTTCGTCCCTCTCTGGTTTTGCCTTGCCCTGCCCTACGTCCTGGGCTTTCTGTTGGGGCTTCATCTGCTCGGCCAGCTTGGCGGCTATCTCATGCCGTTCTGTTGCCAGTGGTGGCATAGACGAAACAAAGCCAACTATCTTGCTCGCCAGTTCCCTATCTTCGGCATCGCCTTGGTTCAGGTCTTTGGCCGCCGACAACCAGGATTTTCTAACCTCCTGCTGTCGCTGCTGGATCTTGTCTTCCCACGGTTTCGCCTTCGGCGGCTTGCCTGCCTGCTTATCTTTGAACTCGGAAACGATCTCTTTGACCTTAGCCTTATCGACCTCCGGGATCTCGCCCCGACTCCGAATATTCTTGATGACCTGGGAGACGGCTTTTTTAACTACGCCCCTCGGTGCCCTGGGTGTGGCTTCAGCATCAATGCCGCGCCGTTGAAGCTGCTCCGCGAACCCTTCGCGCCACTTCTGCGGATCACCCTTCTTGATGTGGAGACGGCGGCCATCATGCCCTAGCGTTTTAATGGTCAGATGCACATGCGGGTGATCAACGTCAGTATGCAGCGCAAAAACATACTGGTAGTTATCCCCGAACTGCCCCTTAGCAAAATCCCGGGCCGAGTCTCGGACAGCTTTCGGATCAGTTCCCTTGGGCATGGACAGCACCAGGTTAGCGGTGTCCCTGGTATTGGCTCGGCGTTTCCCGCCGTCTTGCGTCCATTCCTTGTGAACCTCCTTTACCGCTGCCTTTCCCTTGATAACTTCGCCCCGCTCGTTCTCAAGCTCTAGCTTTCCGTTTCGGCTGATGTAGTCCAGGTGAGCTTTTACGTGCTCGGCCCCTTTGGCTGCGCCGGATACCTTAACCATCACCTCGGATGCTTTATCCGTGACTCGCTTAACTCGGCCTTTCAGATCGCCGGTCTTATTGGCCTTGGTCTTGACCTTCCCCTCTAGCAACCCGGCTAGAGTGTCATAGCCCTTATTCATCGATCCCCCACTTGTTTAAGTTGCGTTGAAGCAAACCGGCGACTTCCTCGCGGTGGGAATCGATCTTTTCAGATAGAGCTAGAACCGCCTGGCGGTTGAGCTTATCCGACTCTCTAAACTCGGTATTCAGTACCTTGGCGATCTGGTTCAGGTTCCGGCCTATTGCCGCCAACTCCCTGTTTGACGTTCGCAGTGCTTGGATCTCGCTCTCGGTAAGAACCGGCTCGCGGTTCAGGTTGGCCATTGCAACAGCCGTTAGCCACGCCGTCCGACTGGTGAACCCTTCGGCCTTCGCTCGCTCCGTGATGCGATCTTTGTCCCTGGCGATCAACCTGATAGTGAGCTTGTCCGTCTTATTTTCCTTCAGCCCCTTGAGGTCAAAAGCTATAGCGCCCGCTGTGACCTTCTGGATCATGAGTCCCAGCATGTCGGATTCAGATACGCCCTGAGCCTGACAGAAAGCCTGCCAGGCTTCTTTTTGCTCCTTAGTGACGCGCCTTTCGATCCGATAACTCTTTGCCATTTACGACCTCTTTAAACATGGGGGGGCAAGGGGGGGACAGGTGCAATTTTAGCACGGGCGGCGGCAGACGCCAGCAAATTGCGAATCCTGCCCTAGTTCTAACCCCCCCATGTTTTTTCGTACGTACGAAATTTTTCGGTTTTGCAGTGGCTTTTGGCCTTCGGCCAGGCTCACCAGGTCGCGGGGCTCCCTGGCTCGTCGGCTTCCTCTAACTTTGGATTGTGCAATCCAAAAGGCTGCCGCATAATGGTTATGGATTGTGCAATCCAATACACGGAGCAGGGCACTAGATGAAACCAACATTGCAGGCTTACGACGAACTACAGCGGGCATATGATCACTTTAACAACGAGCTGTTTGATGGTGTCCTGCCCGATTGCCTGATCACCCTCCAACGAGAAAAACAAACCTATGGCTATTTCAGCCCGGAGAGGTTCGTTAACTCCCAAGGAACCCGGACGGACGAAATCGCCATGAATCCGGCTTACTTCGCTGTATGCCCCCCAGAAGAAATTATGCAAACGCTTTGCCACGAAATGGCGCATCTATGGCAGCACCATTTCGGCAAGCCTGGGCGGCGTGGCTATCACAACAAGGAATGGGCCGACTTCATGGAAGGTATCGGACTAATGCCAAGCAGCACCGGCGCACCTGGTGGAGCACGAACCGGCGACAAGATGGCGGATTATGCCATTGAGGGCGGGCGCTTCCTGGAAGCATATGAAAGCCTGATGACGGATGACTATCGGATCAGTTGGATGGATCGCTTTCCCAGCCGTGAAAAGCTAATGGCAGCAATCGCCAATGGCACCACCGATGAAATGGCCGGGGATCTTTCTATCATGGGACTGGCCGGGATCTCTGTTGAGGATGGAGAAATCACGTTCGAGCCAGGGGAGCGGCCAAATAAGTCGAACCGGGAGAAATATACCTGCCCAAGCTGCCAGGCAAACATCTGGGGCAAGCCTGGGCTAAACGTCCTATGCGGAGACTGCGACACCGCTTTTGAAACGAGCAACTGACGCGCTTCGCTTGTCGGCCCTCGGTTCGAGGTGAACAGACTTCGCTAGTTCACCACGCCCCAAGGGCTAGATTAAACGCCAAAAGTAAGGGGGCCGATTTTGGCCCCCTTGTTCGTTCTGTGACTTCAGTTGTTCCCGCCATTTGCCAGCTTGCGCCAGGCGGCTAACGTCGCCTGGTAAAAGCTGCGGCCTATTCTCGACGGCACCGCCAGCACAAGCACGGCCACCGTTGCAATAATGGCCAGCCACGCCAACAGGGTTTGACTGTCCTTCAGCAATGGATAGGCCGCGAACAACAACAGCACCCCAACGGCAACAGCAGCGGCAAAGTAGGTTTTCGCTTTTGCCGTCATGGTCAGCCCTCGATAACAGCAACAAGCTGAACTTGGTTCAGATCAACTTCGATTTCTTCCCCGTCGTCGTCGTACTTCAGCCAGCCCAAGCCATATGCAGCGCGGCGACTGGACAACAGGCGAGCCGGTCGCTCGTCATAGCGCACTTGAATGATCGGCTTCTTGATTTTGCCTTGTTGCTCGTCAGCGTTCAGCAGGGCATTAGCCGCCGCATCCGGCCCGCCCCCGCCAATCGGGGCTCCGTCGATGGTCAACGGCTGTTGCTTGTCCTTATCGCCTTCACCTGGCCAGCCTGCGCCGCCTTGGTCGTCACTGTCCGGCTCCTTGTCGCCGCCTGCACCTGGCCAGCCTGCGCCGCCCTGGTCGTCACTGTCCGGCTCCTTGTCGCCGCCTGCACCTGGCCAGCCTGCGCCGCCCTGGTCGTCACTGTCCGGCTCTTTGTCGCTGCCTGCACCTGGCCAGCCTGCGCCGCCCTGGTCGTCACTGTCCGGCTCCTTGTCGCTGCCTGCACCTGGCCAGCCTGCGCCGCCCTGGTCGTCACTGTCCGGCTCCGTGCTCGGGTTCTTCAGGTCATTACAGAAGCGGCGAACGTCTGCCGTTGTCAGTTCGTCCCCATCCTCGGCAACCATGCTTTCGATGCAATAGGTTTCCACCTCGTCGGGGTAGTTCTTGAATGAACGATGCAGGATAGCCAAGGCTTGAACGGACACGCATCGGCCCGAGTCGTACAGCTCACGAATGCAATCCGGCAACTCGAAAAAGCTGATATGGTCAGACACAAACGAAGCGGGCTTACCCAGCTTTCCGGCAATCTCTGATTTCTTGTCTCCGTTGTCGATTTGACGCTGGATGAAGTGGGCCATTTCAAGGGCCGTCAGCCCCTCCCGTTGAATGTTATCGACGGCGTTATCGTACTCGTCGGCGTCAGAGTCGATAAACGCCGGGACGGTATCAAGGCCCGCCTCCTGTGCGGCCAGATAACGCCGAAAACCGGCGTTAATCATAAACTCGCCTTCAAGCTCCGGGTGAGGCTTCAGGCTAAGGGGGTTTTTCACCCCCCGTTGTTTGCCTGTTACCTTACTGACCGCCTTCATAGAGTCGGCCAGTTCGGTAATTTTTGCCGGGTCTACTCGCTGGCGACTGTTGTTAGGGTCTGGATGGATTTTGCTGATCGGCACTTCACGAATCAGCAGGTTGTTATTCTCTGGTTCTGCCGTCTCTACTGGCGCGGCACCAGGCCCGCCCATCAGGTCGGACAGGTTGAACGAATCCAGCCCGCTGAGGTCTGCCCCTTTACCACTCATTCAGCCACCCCCATTTTTTCAAAGATAATGCTAAAGGCTTCCTGGAACTCTTTAGCTGCCTCCCGTGCTGCGGTTTTCTTCAGATGCCAGACCGGCTTACCTTCAGAAAGCGCCTCGGGAATAGATGAACGGATGCCAATCTTGGCGGCAATCAGCAGGTGAGCATATTTGCTCAACAGTTGCTTGAGCGTTTCCCGCTGGGCTTCGCTGCGTGGATTGAAGCGGTTGGGGAGCATCCCCAGGAAATTAAGATCCGGGTTCCACTTGTTCTTTACCCCGAAGACGGTTTTTAGCATCTTCTCGATCCCGTCGATTGAGTATTCTTCCAGCTCGATAGGGGAAAGCACGTAGTTGGCCACAATCAGGGCGGCAGTCATGCGAAGGCCCAAAGTCGGCGGGGTGTCGATGATACAAAAATCAAACTCGCTGGCCAGTGTGGCCACCTGCTTTTTAAAGTTGGCCAGGACGGCAGGATCAGCCCGTTCCATATCCGCCATCAGGGGATCAGCCTCGATTAGGGTAATCGCGTCTCCCGCCGCCAGACTGAAAGGCTCGACGCCAAAAAGAGCACTCGCGGCCAATGCTACGGGGCTCCCAGATACGGTAAGGGTCTTCGTTGCGTTCGCTTGCGGATCAAGGTCAACAAAGACGACACGCATACCCTTTTCGCGCAACGCCATAGCCAGATGAACCGCTGTAGTGGACTTGCCAACGCCACCTTTTTGATTCGATACAGTAACAATTTTCATATGCTCAACCCTTTGGTTTATTAGCCTGTTTATATGCCTCATCCTCGATGGCCTTAACTATTGGGGCCATATCGACCGGCACACATACCGAAACACGTACCCAGCCCGCCGGAGGGGTTCCGTGCTTTTCGTGCGCTTGGCGCACCTTCCTAACCAAAGCCGCTACCGCCGAACGGCTTAGGCCGGACTCTTTCACTAAATCAACCTGCCGCCGCCCCTGCACCAGGATTGCCCTGGCGATCTCAACATTCTTGGCAGCCAAGCGGCGGGGAAGGTGTTTTAGTGCTGATTCAAATTCCTCGTTGGTCAGCGCCATGACCTTCACCCTATCACAGGCGGCCATTTTGGCCGCCCTTTAAAGATAACACTTTATCTGTTTACGTCAATAGATAGGGGTTACTCTTTGGTGTCGGCTGCGTCTTTTTTCTGTTGGCGTTTCGCTGCTGGCTTACTCAACTTTTCGATCTCCTGGTTGGCCACCTTCAGGCTTGCGGTGAGCGTGGCCCGTTCGTCCTTCAGCGCCTCGATGCTGCCCTGGTTGTCCTGGTTGGCCTTGGTCAGTTTACCGATCTCCTGGTTGGCCGCCTTCAGGCTTGCGGTGAGTGTGGCCCGTTCTTCCTTCAGCGCCTCGATGCTGCCCTGGTTGTCCTGGTTGGCTTTGGTCAGCTTGTCGATCTCCTGGTAGCCGATTGCCTTCTGCTCGATAGTGATCTTTTCAGAGAGGGCGGCCCGAGTTTCGGCCTCCTTTTCACTCACAGCAACACGACAGCGATCTAGTTCACTTTCCAGGCGGGCCACTTCGTCCAGGGCTTCATCACGCTCCTGATCAGCCATAGCCACATGCTCGGCGGCATGAGCTTTAACCGCTTCAATATCGGCAGCAGCCAATTTACTAGCCACCTGCCACAACTCGGCAGCCACACGATCAAACCCTGCTTTCAGCTCCCCCGGCAGCTCAATTACAACAATGTCCGATTGCTCTTGAGAGGCCCGCCACTCACGCATAACCGGCGAGATATGAGACAAAGAGCCGCCCCCCATGCGCTCGCGCACCTGCTCATTTGTTGGCTTTGCTACCCCTTCAGCTCGCAGTGATTCAGCAGCTCGGACGATCTTTTCTTTCATTTCAGGCTTAATCATGGTCATGGCTTCGGCTCCCTGTATTGTATGTATTGTATTTTAATACAATACATACAATACATACAATACAGCGGAGTGAAAAACGAACAAAAAAAACCCGGCGCAATGGCCGGGGTCGGTGACAGGGTAGCGGCTTCACCGCTCTAGATCGTCTTCATGGTTCCGGGGCTTGGGCTCTACCGCCTCCGCAATCTTCGGGGTTGGGTTATCCTTCCCGAGAGCCAGGTTATCAGCGAGTCGCGCCCTTACTGAGTCAACGAATCGCCCCCGTTCTGCATCGTCTTGAATGTTTACCTGGGCGAACTTATCCGCGACAGCGTACACGCTCGCGGCATCCTGGATCGCCTTATCGCCGGGATACTTCTTCAGAAGCTCTTGGTTTGATAGCTGCCTGAAGTCTTCGGCTTTCGCCTGTTCTGGCGTTAACTCTTGCTTTCCTGGGCGTTCAGGCGCTTCAGCTCCGCTTTTGCCCATTCCCCAGCCTGCCGCATCTCTTGCCGCAGTGATTCGATCTCTGATGGCGTCAACCGATAATGCTTTTCTGAGGTGTCCGGCTTCGCCTTGGGTGAGTTGTTCGATTCCATAGCCAAATGTAGACCTCCAATATTCATCCATTGCCTTGCCGTGCTTCTGCTCAATTGCTGCCAACATTTGAGGCTTAACAGGCATATCAACCGATCCGGGGTGAGCGGTCATTACAGCGGCCCCTAAGACCTTGCCGCCTCTGTTCTCAATGTAGCCTCTCAAGCTGGCCAGGGTGCCGCCCATCGCCAGCGTATCATCGACAATCAGATAAGGCTGATCACGCTCGACCTCCCCGACAAAAGCCGGGTTGATGGCCAGCCGGTGATCAGCATTTGAGTTTGTACGACCGACCTTTTCCGCCTGGACAATGCTGTATTCGACCTCAAGCCCTAGACGGTCAGCGAGCACATGCGCGGCCATTAACGGGATCTTGTTGTTCCCCCCTGACTCAACAGCCAGGACAGGCACAACCTTGGGCTTCTGGTCGCCTATCATGGCCTTCACTGAATCGACCGTCTCCGGTTTCATCAAACGCCTGGCAATGGCCAAGGCGGCGGCGGGGTCGCCATGTTTGGCGGCTTCGTATTCAGGTTCTTTAGAGAGATCCTTTAGATCGCCGTTCCTCACTACTGCCGGGAAGTCTCCCCAGGGAGCACGTTCGGCCTTATGTTCGGTCATGGTTTCAATCCCGGTCAGCGTCCCATATAGCCCCGAAACCTGCCAGGTGGGCCAAGATAGACCAGGCACCATAAGCAATAGGGCTAGGGTTGGTTTTGCTCACCCAACGCCTGAAGGTTCGGGTTCCCTTTCCGCTGCCTCTCTCACCAGGCAAACCAACGAGATCAGCGACATCAACGCCACTGAGAGGCTTACTAAGCCCTTTTCGTTGCCTAATCAGCTCCAACACCTCTTTGATTTCATCGGCGGTTGGAGCCTGCCAATCTTCAGCGAACGGCCTAAGCGTTTCAGGTCTAATCATGCGATAAATCCTCAAATAACCCCGGTCAATGCCGGGGCTTTTTCATCAATGGGTAACGGTCGCGGCGGCCTCCCGATACGCCTTCAGTTCAATCAAGAGCAAGCCAAGCTCCCGCATCTTCATGCGCGGCATATGAACGGGGCGGCGGGCCGTCAGAGCGTCGCCAATGTGTTTTGCAAGTGATACAATATCCGTATTCATCGCGTTTATCCTCAAATTGACCGGTGAAAGCCCCTGTGATTGGTTGCAGCCATACCAGGGGCACCATTTCTTTTTCTACCTATGCACCTCCTTTAAGAGCCCCGGCCATCACCGGGGCTTTCTGTTGCTAGTATATTGCGGCCAAGATGGCCTCTTTTTCGTCATGCTCAAGAGCCCAAGCCCGCAAGCTGTGATACAGCCGTGAAAACTGCTCCTGGTCAGCGCCTTCCGTGTGAAATGACAGATGGCTATAGAGGTAGAGACAGGCGGTAATCCCGGCAGCATCGGCGCTCATTTGACCACTAAAGCCATTCATAGCCTCGATGTTCAGCTTTTCATCACGACGCCCTGGGGCCATATAAAAGCCGCCGTTCGACAGCTCCCACATAAGCCAATAAGCCCCGCGATACTCGCGGCAGAGCCCTTTCATTTGCTGGTAAAGCATCGACTCGAAAACCACATAGAAACGGCCTACATAGCGGGGCATTGCAGCCATACGGCGAGGGGTGGCGACCAGGGAGCAGATCAGGGGATTAAGTTCTGTTTGCATCATCGGAGTTCTCCGGTATTGACCGTGGCGGGTGCCCGGCCTTCTGAGATAAATAATAGGCCATTTTGGCCTATTGTGTCAAGCGAGCACAATAAAAAATAGGCCAAATCGGCCTACTTTTTTTCACTCCAACTGAGCCACATTTTATTCAGCGCCAGGCTGCGGGCTGGCCAGTCTGGCAGATTCACCGCATGGGCGCGGTAGTTGATCCGAGTATTCAGAGTGCAACGGGGAAAGGGGTTGGCCACCTTGCAGTAACGATAAAACAGACCGACGAGGCGAGCACCGTAACGATCACGCTCCCAGGTCAAAACGTTGTGCATATGCTCGCGGCGTTCGCGTATCCATTCTCGATAGAGTTGGTGAAAGGTTCGGTTAGCTGTGTAGATCATCGGAGTTCTCCGGTATTGACCGTGGCGGGTGCCCGGTCTTCTTGATTAATATTATAGGCCAAAATGGCCTACTTTGGCAAGAAAAAGCGCGCTCTACGTTAAAAAAATCACGTAGTCGCGGGGGATTGCTGCCAAGATTTCGCATAGCGTCGCCTGATTTCGTACGTACGAAATCGGCCACCTGATCGAGCTGCTGCCGGTGCCTGGTAAGTTGGCCACCTGGTTGATTTCCTTCTGGCGTCCAGATCTGAACTTGGCCACCTGGTCGAGCTGCTGCCGGTGCCTGGTGAGTTGGCCACCTGGTCGAACTGCTGCCAGATCTAAAGGTGGAATATGAAGCAGGTAGTGATAGACTGAGATCCAGCATGGCTATACGCCTGCTAACCCCTCAAAAGAAAGCAGCCTCTAGGGCTGCCATCCGTTACAAGATCTCACTCACTTTGAAATAGCCATCTAAACGGCTTTACACCTAGCCGCCTGAAGGGCAACCGCTGAGGCTTCGCCATTAGTAATAGGGGAGGGACTTGTCTCACTGTTTTGTTGAGGTGAAGGCTTGCCCAGGCGATACCATTTAGCCCGGCTCATGCCCATAGCTTCCCAGGGCTTTTGCCTGCTCAATGAGTTGGCTTCATAGGCTTCACGCTCAAGCTGGCCAGCGGCGCGGCGACGTTCTTCATCACGCAGTCTATCGCGCTCTCTGCGGCGCTTCTGAGCCTCGTCAGTGCTGATAATCGTCTTCAGTTGCTCTTGTTCTTGCTGTGAGATCTGGAATAGGTTGATCAGCGTGTCGTTTTTGGGCGTGTATAGCGGTGCAAACGACTTTCCGCCGAACTCGACACGTTCCCCAGCCTCATAGGATTTCGCCTTGCTGTAGAGCGTCATAAGCTCTTTGGAGCGGTAAGACCAACGAGTATCCAGCTCGGAGGAAAGAGCGGCGGCCTCATGGTACATCTGGGCGCTGTTTGTTGCCCCGGAGAGAAGGAGAAAGTTAAGACGCCAGAAAAGATGCCTCATTCGCTCGCCTTCGTTGATTCCACCTCTGAGCTGGCCCAACTTGCGTAGGTCTTCCAGTCTGTCCCAGGCCAGTTGACGACCGCTGAAGGTGCGCAGGTTCCCGACTTTGCCACCATTAACGACCGTCAGCCTGGCTTGCTGCCGTTCCGCCTTTTGCTTCTCGATGTCCCAACGAGCCACCGGCAACAGCATTTCAGCCAGATACTCGAAGTTGTAGCGAATGGGTAAGCCCCCTTCTTCCAATACGTGAACCACACGGCACACGGCCCCGCTCTTTGAATTCACGGTATTGACCAGGCGAAGCACTCGGCTTGCATCCTTGGCCCCTGGATCAGCGCCCAACTCGGCCAGCTTGTTGATTAGATGGGTTTGGCAAGCATTCCAGCGGGGCAGGGCTTGGCGAGGTACTGGCCTTTCCAGTAGCCATTTAGCCTGAATGCCACGCCCTGAATAGACCATGATGGATGGCTGCGGTATGCCTTCAGACTGGCAAAAGTACGTGATGGCCGCCGCCAGTTCTTCAGGCTTGCGACCTTGAGCCCAGGGCATCTTGTAGGTATCGAGATCAGCGAATAACAAACCAATCCGAAGGAGGTTCACGACTCGCCTGTTTGGCCGCATAAACTCGGCCTGTGATAGCCAGGTATCAAGACGATGATCAACAGCATTAAGGACTGTTGGCATCTGCTCAAGAGGGAAAGAGGATTGACGTTTGCCGGTTGGCCATTGCACCAGGAGCGAGAAAAAGCCCCTTGCGCTTGTGTCGTGATATGTTTCTGCCTCGTTCTGACCGAACAAGGACAACTGAGCTTGCGCCATTATTGATGCACCCCTAACTTGCCAAGGGGTACACTCCCGCTATAATAGGAGGTGCAACCCTTAGCCTTATCCAGGCTCCGGCACCTCGGTTGCCGCCAAGCTCACCGAAAGTGCCACCAAATTTAGACCCCGGTAAACCGCCCGCCAAGTTGGTTTCCGGGGTTTTCCCTTTCTATGCCGCTAACGGCCTCACCTGTCCTAGACGACTACGCAACGCCTCGTCATTCTCTGCGTCCCATAGATCCACGGCACTTTGCAGCCCTAGCCAGTATTCCGGCTCTGTTCGTGTAGCTGCTGCCAGGATAAACGCGCTATCGACTGTAACAGGCACTCGCCCGCGACATAGCTGATTAACGTGCTTTCTTGTCCATCCGGTATGGGTGGCCAAGTCTGTTTGAGTGATTCCGTACGGGGCCAAGAATTCCATTTCAAGTATCTGGCCAGGTGTGGCCGGTCGTGATTGGTTCATGTAATAAGCCCTCATCAGAATGATGTGTTTTGAAGTGTAACCTAGTTGGTAAACTTCAACAATAGATCAGGCTCCCCCTGTAATAGGGGAGGGACTTGTCTCACAACATTGAGGCGATCACCTGGTTGAGCTGCTGCCGGTGCCTGGTGCGCTGGCCACCTGGTCGAGCTGCCGCCTGTAATAGGGGAGGGACTTGTCTCACCGCATCGAGGCGATCACCTGGTTGAGCTG
>PPYF01099220.1_pt1 | contig 33125 bp, 30 predicted proteins | sample 1559871 | NCBI WGS metagenome assembly PPYF01 (sample SAMN08240021, study PRJNA423297) | Human gut metagenome, whole genome shotgun sequencing project.
TTGGTGTCCAGGATACAGCATTTTCCCGGCTCCATCTCCATCATATGGCACTGAAGAACCATATCCGTATCGTCCAGGCCTCCACGGTACATAAGCTCCTGTTTTCCTCCCAGATAGTGGATGGTTCCCTGACTCATGAGGCGGTTCCTGTACTCATAGTCCACGCATTCCTCTGCCGGTATGGCTATGAAGTCAGCGGCGCCGCCCAGGTGCTCCATAACGCCTGACGTAAGGATTCCTACGGCTGCCCCGTACAGGTTTGCCAGCTGTACATTGTGCCCGCAGGCATGAACCAGTCCGCCCTCAGCCGCGTCCGGATGAGAGTCGCACATAATGCAGTCCAGCTCGCCCATCACCGCCACCCTGGGACCGTTTCCCTTGGGACCGGAGGATACACGGCAGCCGGTATAGGATACACCGGTCTCCGGCTCCAGCCCAAGCTTGCGGAAGGCTTCCTCCATAAGTTTTCCTGTCCTGAACTCCTTATAGCCCAGCTCCGGCGTTTTATAAGCTTCCTTTCCCAGGGCAATGATCTCGTCCTGGTGTTCCTCAATCACATTGAGGCATCTCTGTTTCAATTCTTCTTTGTCCATATCATCATTCCTTGTCATCTTACTTAAAGTTCTGTCATCCGGCTCATAACCCTGGCGGCGTTCCACAGCTCGTCCATATCCAATGCTTCCTGTACAGTATGTACATCCATCATGCCAACGCTTAATATAAGGCTGCAGCAGCCGTATCCGGCCAATATATTGCCGTCGCTGCCTCCGCCGATGACCATGGGCTTAGGTTCGATTCCTTCCTTCTCCATGGCCTGGGCTGTCATGCGGTACAAATCACTGTCAAGACTTACCTCCAGGGAAGGATATGCCAGTTCATGTTCCATTTCATAGGCGGCCCCCATCTCCAGGCAGGCTGCTTTCAGGCATTCCTCCATGTGGGCCACTTCATTTTTAAGCTTATCCATGCTGTGGGAACGTATCTCGGCGGTAAATGTCACTTCATCGGTCACGATATTGGTGGCTGCCCCTCCCTCGATCCGCCCGATATTGGATGTGGTCTCCTGGTCAATCCGCCCGATATGCATCCGGCTGATTGCCCTGGACGCTGCCACGACGGCATTGATTCCCTTCTCAGGTTCAATGCCCGCATGGGCCTTACGGCCTCTCACCGTACACCTTATGGCCTCCATGGCCGGAGCCTTATAGGCAATGATTCCTGCCGGGCCTGTTGCGTCTGCTATGACCATGTTCTTACATGGCAGGCGGGACGGGTCCATGTGTTTGGTTCCCTGCATGCTTGTCTCCTCAGAGACTGTGAACATGATATAAAACTCCTTGTGGGGTCTGTTGGTCTCCACAATATCCTCCACGATTTCCAGTATGGAGGCCACGGCCCCCTTATCATCGCCTCCCAGGGTTGTGGTTCCGTCCGTGCGGATGATGTGTCCATCCACCACCGGTCTCACATCCTTACACGGCTCAATCTGGTCCAGATGGGCTACAAAGCAGAAGGGAGGATTACATGGCTCGCCCTTGATATGGGCGATAATATTTCCGCCATTTCCTCCATATGCCTTCCCGGCTTCATCTATGGAAGCCTCTATTCCCCTCTCCTTAAAATAGTCCATAAGCCACTGGCACTGCTCCTTCTCCCCGCCGGAAGGGCTGTAAATCTTAACCAATTCCAAAAAACGTTCCTGCATCCGTTCCCGTGACAGCATAGTCATCCTCCTCATTCTATAGGCCTTCATGTACACTTAGCGCCCATGCTTCGGGCGCTTGTGCAAAATCTTTATTTTCCATCTATATCCTTTTCATATATGTCATTTCCATATATATCCACCCTGTCAGTCAGCCTGCAGCTCCTTCTTGTAGAGAAGCTTGCCTGCGTAGATGGAGCCAAATACAGCTACCAGGATTACCACATAGGATGGATTGCCCGGTATGAAGCTTAGGAAGCCCAGCTTCATGAGCCAGTTCATACCAATGGCGATGATGGCAGCCACCACGCCAAGTTTGGGACGTGTTGCGGCAAACTGTCCGAATACAGCGCCAAAAAGTGCGGGAAGCAGGAAATTAAGCGCTTCCTTCACAGGTGCAGGGAGAATGTTCAGGATAACGCTTCCCGCAACAGCTCCCACGGTAAGAATCACGACATTGACAAGAATGGATGTTGCAATGCCGATGGTGGAAATAACGGAGCCTTCCTCCGTACCCATCTCCACTCCGGCCGCCTCCTGTGCCACGGAAGAACATGGCACACGCATGTTGGAGGTATTGCCTGAGAGGAAGGTCAGGTAGGTGCCCGGAATACCCAGAATCGGGAAGTAGGAAATGGGCTCAACAATGTAAAATGCTCCGCTTACGCTGATCTGCATCAGAGTGCCCGCGATAATGGCGGACACCGGAGGCATGTAGCCTCTGAAGGCCATCACCAGAGCAGGAAGGAATCCTGCGAAAATGCCCAGCAGCAGTGTAATCTTTCCCCATTTCACGATTCCGGGGATATATGTACCAGAATAATAATCGTTTTTCATCTTCTAACCCTCCTTAGATTACGCTGACAGCATATCCGATAAACATGCCGCTGAACATGGCGATTGCAAATGCCCACTCCCTGAGCCAACCGATATCCCTGGCCCTGGACAGCTTCACCAGTATCATCATGATGACGCAGCCCGCTATGGTAGCGATAGCCGGTGCGTTGGTAAAGGTCAGTGAACCCTCAGCCGTAAAAAAGTTGCCGGAAGCCAGGTTGGCAAATGCACCCAGCATGGCGCCTGCGGAAATGATGGGAACCATCTTGGCATTGCCCTTTGACATTAAGTGGTTAACCTTGTCCATCTTATCGCAGAACAGGAAGGTAAAAATCAGCCAGCCCAGAGAGCCGCATACCATGGTCCACACGCCGCAGGCAAATGCCATGGTATCCATGGTCTGAAGTGTCTTTCCCATAGCCTGCGCGCCGAATCCGGCTGCCATGGCCTCATAGTTAACAGAACCGATAAATGACAGACGCATCCACGCCACCGGCGCACCCATGGTGACCAGCAGGGATATCATGGTGACCAGGATTACTACGGACGGGCCAATGGATGATATCACGCTGCTCTTGATTGCCTTGTGTACCTGGTCCGTGGTAAGAGCTGACTCGCTGGCTGCCTTTATAGACCTTTTCATAAACAGAATTGACTGAAACACTACCACCGCTACTGCCAAAGCCGCTGCTGCCCACATCAGAGGGCTGTTGGCATAATCCAAATAATTAACACCTTCGTTCATTCTGACCTCCTTGGTTATCCCCTTTCCAAAAGCTGCAGTCTTTTGGATTTTCTAGTTTCGGTCATGTCCATAACATGTCCTTATATTTATATTTACTATATTTCATCGGTATTGTCAAGTGTTTTTGTTGAATATTCATTTGAATGATGGAATGGGATTTGGCGTAGGTAGTGCAGAATGGTCAAATTTGCCTTACAGATATCAGAACTCTATCTTTGTATACGGAGGACTTTTCGAAAGTCGGAATGGCGGACAAAAAAATCAGAAAGGATCGGCTTAAGCGATGAGCAATCACTAATATTATCCTCATCTGGAACTTTCTTTTCATTCCTTTTTATGGTTTACATAAATTCCCATTTCCCGAAATTTATTTTACGCTAAACACAGCTTCCCGCAGCCATTTTATTTCTCAGTTCCCAATTTTACTCACCGATTCCCCCCAGCCCTAATAGACTATAATATACCAAATCATATAAGGAGCATATTGATGAAAAAAGCAATTAGCATTCTTCTGGCAGCAGCCCTGACCGCCGCTGCCCTAACCGGCTGTTCAAAATCCTCCGGCAGTGCATCCTCCGGCAACACCCCGTTGGTCCTCAACGAAGTAGCCCATTCCATCTTCTACGCCCCTCAATACGCAGCCATTGAGCTGGGATATTTTGAGGACGAAGGCATCGACCTGACCCTTGTCAACGGTGCCGGAGCAGATAAGGTAATGACCGCCCTTATCTCCGGCGACGCCCAAATCGGTTTCATGGGCTCCGAAGCCAGCATCTACGTATACCAGGAAGGTTCCCAGGACTATGCGGTGAACTTCGCCCAGCTGACACAGCGGGCAGGTAACTTCCTGGTGGGACGTCAGCCTGAGGACAATTTTAAATGGGAAAGCCTGAAAGGCAAGAAGGTTCTCGGCGGGCGCGCAGGCGGCATGCCTCAGATGGTCTTCGAGTATATCCTGAAGAAACACGGCATGGACCCCAAGACAGACCTTTCCATTGACCAGAGCATCAACTTCGGTCTGACCGCAGCTGCCTTTACCAGCGATGATGCGGACTATACCGTGGAATTTGAACCTTTTGCAACCACTCTGGAGAGTGAAGGCAGCGGGTATGTGGTGTCCTCTCTTGGAACAGAATCCGGATATGTCCCTTACACTGCTTACTGTGCCAGGAAGAGTTATGTGGAGCAAAACCCGGAAATCATTCAGAAGTTTACCAATGCCATCCAAAAAGGCATGGACTACGTAAATTCCCATTCAGCCGAAGAAATTGCCAAAACCATACAGCCCCAGTTCAAGGAAACGCCGGTGGATAAACTCGCGGTCATCGTAGGCCGTTATAAGGAACAGGATACATGGAAGGATGACACCGTATTTGAGAAAGAAAGCTTTGAGCTTCTGGAAAACATCCTGGAAGAGGCAGGTGAACTGTCAGCACGGGTTCCCTATGAGGACCTTGTTACCACACAGTTTTCTGAGCAGGCGGCAAAATAATTTTCCTCTCCCTTAACTATAAATAGCCGGATTATAAACTGTTACCTGCCCAAATGCCGTACAGTATATAATCCGGCCTGATTCCATTTAACTCACCCACTCCGCCTGTCACTCATCCACGCCGTCCGCCACTCATCCGTCCGCCACCCATCCACGCCGTCCGCCACTCATCCGTCCGCCACCCATCCACGCCGTCCGCCACCCATCCACGCCGCCTTACCACTCTTGTCTGTACTTCTCCTGATACAAATACACCCATGGCGTATTCACCGGCAATGCCGCAAACTCATCCCTATGATACTCCTGTACCTGCCCGCCCCGGCGCACCCGCAGGAGCCGGTCCGCCAGAGCCAGAGAATCTGCCAGGTTCACCGCCATAATCACCACAGGAATCCCCTTATTTAAAAACCGTTCCAGCAGCTCCATGATATGGATGCGCAGGGCTACCTCCGCGCTCTTAAAGGGCTGCACACAGAACACGATTTTGGGATTCTGAAGGTATATGCGGGTATATATGAGGTCGTATTTCTGCCATTCCGTCAGACGGTCCACAGGCAGGTCAAATACATCCTCTCCCAAAAGTCCTGCATATTCCTGACGCAGGCTTTTCTTAATGCGCTTGCTTCCCCACACGCCCCTGACCCGGTGGTCCAGAGTAAAACAAAGATTATCCAGATAGCTCAGGTTGGAAAACAGCATGGAATGTACCGGCAGTTCCTGGATAACTGCGATGCGGCGGTCATTTTTCCCTCCCAGGGGCGTTCCTTCAATGAATATCTGTCCCGCTGACGGCTTTCCTTCACCGGACAGGACCGGAATCAGTTCCTGAATCATGCAGTTATCCAAATCCTGCATCACCAGACATTCTCCCCTTGCCACTGAAAACCTAAGTTCTCCCTCTGCCTGAAACACAATCCGGTTTTCCTCTGGTCTTGGCCTCTGGTCCATCTGCTCCCGCACATGACGGTCAAAGTCCTCGGTACAGTGCAGGAAAAATGGGTCCGGCGCTTTGTCCTTTGCCTGGAAGCACTTTATAATCTGTCCGTTCAGCATGAGGGCCGTCCGCCCGCATACCTGGCGCGCTTCCTCGAAATGAGCGGCTATGTAGAGAAAGGACATGCCCTGTTTTGCATAGTGGTGCAGGATTCCGCTCAGCTGCTCCAGCTCTGCGTCGCTGATGAAGGTGCTGATGTCCTCCAGCACCACCAGATGATTGCCTGCCACCACTGCCTTTAGCAGCTCCACCACAAACCTCTCAAAGTTGGTCAGCTCCTCCACATAGGCGTCGGCCGGAATCTCCACTCCAATATCCTCCATGAAGGGCTTCAACTGTTCCCTCAGTATATGAGGCTGCATCAGCCGCTTCTTGAATCCGGGACGGAGCACGAAAATGTTGTCGGCCACAGTCAGTCCCTCCGCCAGGCAGCTCCGGTTGCGAATCACGCTGATTCGGTTCATGGTGGTTTGATTCATGGCGGTCAGGTTCATGATGGTATGGTTCACGCCTGTACATGGAAATCGCCAGTCGTTTACCAGCTTTTCCTTATAATACACATAGCCGTAATGCAGGGGAAGGTTTTGCTGCAGCAGACGCACCAGGGCGGACAGGCCCAGGTGGTTTACCGGCACCAGGCCCAGTATCTCGCCGGCCCAGATTGTCATGCTGAAATTCTCCAGCAGGGCCACTCCCTGTTCCCGGTAAGTCACCCGCTCCATGCGCAGAATCTCTTCCCTCATTTTAATGCCTCTTTGTTCTTTAAGTCCCTGTCATTGGTAATGGCAGGCAGGTTGATTTCCACATCTGTCCCAACTCCCGGCATGGAGAATACATGAAGCCCGTATTCCTCTCCAAAGAGCAGGTGAATCCGGTTGTTTACATTTACAAGGGCTATGCCGCCCCGGGTCTCTGAACCCTGGGACGCAAATGCCTGACCGCTCTTTCCCAGCCGCTCGTTCATCCTGGACAATACCTCCTCATCCATCCCCACCCCGTCGTCAGAGATGCGTATCAGCAGCCGTTTTCCGCTCCGCTCCAGATGGATGGTCAGGTGACCTGTGCCTATCTTGCACTCCGTTCCATGGATGATGCTGTTCTCCAGGATAGGCTGCATGGTCAGCTTCGGCAGCCGGCAGCCGTATATCTCCTCCCGGTCTTCCGGATCGCATTCCATGGACAGGGTCAGACGGGAACCGAACCGGTACTGCTGTATCCGGAAATAGGTCCTGCAGTTCTCCAACTCCTCCTCCACGGACACCAGGTTTTCCACCTTGCTGATGGTGTAGCGGAAAAATGTGGCCAGGGCCTCCGTCATATCCGCTACGCTGGTAAGCCCTGCAATCAAAGCCTCGCTGCGGATGCTCTCCAGGGTATTGTACAGGAAATGGGGGTTAATCTGGTTCTGGAGCGCCAGATACTGGGCCTGCCGCTTGTTAAGCTTAAGCAGTTCCGATGAATCCATAATTTTCATCATGTGCTCCAGCATCCGGTACACCATGGGAGTCGGGACCACCTGGCACAAGTCAGTCAGATCAGTGGTGGTATATCCCTCCAGGAACAGGTGCATGGTCCGTTCCAATTGGAGGTAGGGCCTGAGTATCCATGTACTGAAGGCCCATATGGAAAGGAGCAGCAGCGCAGCGCCCATGACGCCGGGCCAGAAGGGTGCATTTCCCCGGAACGCCTGGACCAGGCAGGCCACGGTCAGAAACAGTGTTAAACACAGAGCGGCAATAAGCAGCGCCATGACCCGCACTGAAAGATATCTGAACCTGTTTTGTTCCATTTACCCGCCTCCCTCCTGTTCCCTTTATCCATACAGCTTCCGGTACTCCACCGGATTCAGTCCCGTGGCCTTGTGGAAGGTATGGGTAAAATGCTTCCTGTCGCTGTACCCCACCTTCTCACATATCTCTGCAATGGGAATACCTGTCTCGCGAAGCAGTGTCTTGGCTTCCTCAATCCGTACCCTGGTAAGGTATTTTGCAAATCCTTCCCCTGTCTCACGCTTGAACAGCATACTGAAATAATTGACGCTGAAACCGATATCCTCGCACACGGTCTCCAGGGTAATGGGTTCGTCAAAGTGCTGCATCACATATTGTTTGGCAATGCGAATCGGTCTTGCGGCCTCACTGCTTCGAAGCTCCCTGGCCTCAGACAGCAGCCGTTCCTGGATTCGGGCCAGCTGGCCAAAGAGCTCTCCCGCTGTCCTGCACTGGCTGCAGCTGTTCACAAATTCCTGCTGGATTTCCTCCACATTGCTCAGGGCTGTACGGGCGATGAAGAGGCGGCCTGCAGACAGCACCAGCTCCAGTATCTCCCTGCCGCATATATGATCCAGCCCCAGGGCCTCTGTCTCCAGCATACGGCAGGCCTCCCCTGCCTCTGCTGTGCTCAGGCTGTCCACGGTGTGCTCCATCACCTTTACGTATTTGTCCAGCAGGTTCTGCTTTTCTATGCCGGAGCCCGGCGGCACTGTATCCAGCAGCCTTCCGGTTCCCTGAATCAGGCGCTCTGTCATGGCGTTCCTGGCTGATTCCAGGGATAGGGGCATTTTCTCCGGCGCATCCACGGCAATTCCCAGGGAGACGGAAAATTCAAAGGGGCCCAGCAGACTTCGCTTTACTTCCAGGTGATTCAGGCATTCCCTCAGCCCTCTGCGCACCTCATCCTTTTTAGCCGGGTCGTAATTCATGACGCCGCAGCCGGTACAGGACTGGAAATACAGCAGCATGTCATGGCAGACCGGGGCCAGGGAGTTACTGAAGATGTCCTTTATTTTCTCCTGCATGACTTCCAGGCCGGAACGGCTGACCTGGTCAGTGCTGCCGTCTATTTTTACCATGAACACCTGGTATATGCCGCCGTATGTCTCCACATGGTAGATGTCCCTCAGGGCTTCCGCTGTCAGCTCCGTAGGGGTCGTCATCAAATCCTTTACCAGACTCTCCCGGATGCGTCTCAAATCCTTCTGGCTGTTCTGATGCTGCCTGCTGATGGATGCCATTGTCTCCAGCCTGGATTCACATTTTTCCCGGATTTTTTCCAGTGTCTCCATCAGCTCCGCCTGTTTGATGGGCTTTAACAGATAGTAGCCGGCCCCGTACCGCATGGCGCTCTGGGCATACTCAAAATGGGCATAGCCGCTGATGATCACCACTTCCAGGTCCGGCATGATTTGTTTCGCGCTCCGTATCAGCTCCAGCCCGTCGCAGCCAGGCATACGGATGTCCGTAATCAGTATGTCGGGACGCTTAGACTGCACCAGTTCCAGCGCCTCCAGGCCGTTTTCCGCCATGGCCACCACCTCCATGCCCAGTGAGTCCCAGTCCGCCAGCATCTGCACCAGCCTGCATATCAGGCGCTCATCGTCCGCTATTATTACCTTTAACATATACCACTCCCCCTAAGACAGCCTTCCAGGCTATACCCGCGCCCTTCCTCTGACCTTAATCATAACATGCCCTATTTTACATTTCAACAAGAACGCCGTTCCTCAGAGCGGCGTTCCTGGCATATCCATTCTTGGTGATTTCTTACTTCTTCAATACAGACACTCCTGTATCCGTCACAGTTCCTCCTAAGGATTCGCCTTCCAGAGCCTTCACACATGCTTCCACACCCTTGTAGCCCATAACGTCCGGGTTCTGGGCCATGGTGCACAGCAGGTATCCGTCGTCAATCAGGCCGAGGATTGCATCGGACTTGTCAAAGCCAACTCCGATGATTCCGTCTTTGCCGGAAGCCTTGATTGCGTTGCCGGCCCCTGTGGTGGAACCCTCGTTGCAGCCGAAGATGCCCACAACGCCCTGGGTGATATAGTTTTCCGCAATGCTCTGCGACTTGGCTGCGTCGCCTTCGCCGTACTGTGTCTCTAACAGGGTGAATCCGCTGCCCTCAAATGCGGAACGGAATCCTTCTTCACGCATTACACAGGAATCGGTTGCTGCATTTACATTGATGATGCCGATGGAACCGGATGTCACCCCTGCATCCTTCAGGGCCTTAAGCATTTCCCCGCCTGCTGTCTTGCCCGCCGCCTTATTATCCGTGGAGAAGGTTGCCTCTGCGTCCACGTTGGCCGGGGAATCTACATATACGATTTTTACGCCTGAGGACTGCGCCTCCTTTAATGCGGATGAGATGGCGTCCGGACCGTTGGCTGCCACGATGATGGCCTTGGCGCCTGCGGATACCGCATTGTTCACACATTCAATCTGCTGCGCGTCATCCTTGGTGTTGGGAGCCATAAACTGGACCGTTACACCCAGCTCCTTTGCAGCCTTCTGCGCGCCCTCGTTCAGGGTCACCCAGTGCTGGTCAATGGAATCCATGGTAATCAGGGCAATCATGGTGTCGGAACCAGCTGCCGGCGCTTCTGCCTTTGCTGCTTCTGCCGATGACTGCGCTGCGGTGGTGGCTGATACAACCTCAGTCTTGCTGCCGCACCCGGTAATAAGGGACGCGGCCAGGCCCAGGGAACAAGCCAGTGCTAACATTTTTTTCATTGCATTTCCTCCTTTTTTGCGTACACGCATGTTCACTTTCACATTCATTTTATATTAGCGTCAGGGAAGCTGGCCCGTGACGTCTAATTCCATAAAGTTCCTAAGCCTTTTTTTCCGCTGCCGGACGTTTCCTTATGAGCATTCCCTTGCGGAGCACCACGTCCAGAAGTACTGCAAATACCACGATGATGCCAATGACAAGGCGCTGGATTCCTACCTGGACCCCAATCATGTTGAGTCCATTTTCAAGGGTCTGCCATACAGCCGCCCCTGCAAAGGTACCCAGCAGGATTCCCGTTCCCCCCAGTGGCGAGATACCGCCGATGACGCCGGCTGCCACTGCATACATCTCATACATATTGCCTGCTTCCATATTGCCCATATTGGCCTGGCCGCAGAGAATCAGACCTACCACAAAGGAACAGAAGGCACTGACCAGATATGTCTTTGTGACTGTCGCCACCACGCTGACTCCGGAGAGCTTGGCTGCCTCCACATTGGAACCAATGGCGTAGATATGGCGGCCTGTCCTGGTCTTGGAGAGCAGGAAAAAGAATGCGATAAACAGTACCAGGGCAATCCAGAAGGTATTAAACACCCCAGCCGTTTTTCCATAGTAAAAAAATGCCTGGAACTTATCAGCCGCTTCCTTGCCAATGCCGGAACTGATGGCATCCGTGTTGCGGTTCCCATTTACCATGTAAGCCACGCCTCTGGCCACGAACATGGTGCCCAGGGTTGCTATGAACGGAGGAAGCTGGAACTTTCCCACCAGAATACCGTTTACCACGCCGATGGCCAGGCAGCAGACCAGTGTAATTAGTATGGCGGCCATGGGATTAACCCCATGGGTCATGAGGGTTGCTGATATCATGGCGCTCATGCCCACCACGGAACCAATGGACAAATCAATGTTGCCTGTTATGAGCACGTAGCTCTGACCGATACCGATAATCAGGTACTTTGACATGGAACGGAACAGGTTTGTAACATTTTGTCCTGAAAATACAGTGGGGTTAATTGCCCCGAATGCTATGTAAATGACAATGAGTCCCGCAAAGGCAGTCAAAGCCCCTCTCATGCCCCTTATATTCAACAACTGTCTGAGGGCCCCTTGATTCTTGTGATTCATACCTTTCTCCTCCTCATTATAAGCACTTAGCGTCAATCTTCTTCTCAAATCTGGTTGCCAGGGTCAGGATGCTGTTCTGGGTGGCCTCCTCTGCCATCAGCTCACCGGTAATACGGCCGTCACACATGACGACGATTCTGTCAGCGATTCCCATGACCTCCGGCATCTCCGAGGACACGAACATGACTGCAATTCCCTGCTGCTTTAGCTGGTTCATCAGATTATATATTTCTACTTTGGCAGCCACATCAATTCCCCTGGTCGGCTCATCAAATATTACCACCCTGGAATTACGGGCCAGCCATTTTCCAACAACCACCTTCTGCTGGTTGCCGCCGGACAGATTGCCTGCATTCACATCCACATTGGAGGTTTTGACCTTTAAGTCAGCCACCACCTTCCGGCACATCTCATCTTCCCTGGACCGGCTTACCACGCCCATCTTGTTGCAGAGCAAATCCAGGTTTGGCAGGGCTATATTATGCCGGATACTCAGTTTTGTACAGAGTCCATCCTTTTTCCTGTCCTCAGGGGCCAGCACGATTCCTGCCTTTATGGCATCCTCGGGCTTGTGAATCGCCACCTCTTTTCCGTCCAGGAAAATCTGTCCGCTCTCCTTGGGATCAATGCCGAATATGGCCCTGGTGGTCTCGGTCCTGCCCGCTCCCATCAGCCCTGCAAATCCCACGATTTCCCCTTCATACAGGGAGAAATCCACATCCCGCACCATCCTGCCTGCGTTCAGGTTCTTTACTTCCAGTACTTTCTTTCCTTTTTTGCAGGAAACGCGCGGGAACTTTTCCTTAATTTCACGTCCCACCATGTTGGCAATTATCTCATCCAGGGTGGTGTCCCGGAAATTCATGGAGGTTATGTACTGACCGTCCCGCATAATGGTCACACGGTCCGCAATGGACTGAAGCTCCTCCAGCCGGTGGGAAATGTACACGATGCCGCATCCCTTTTCCTTCAGGTTGTGGATTATTCGGAATAAATCCTCTATCTCCCTGGCTGTCAGGGCGGAAGTAGGTTCATCCATAATCAGGATTTCCGCATGGGTGGATAGTGCCTTGGCTATCTCCACCATCTGCTGCTTGGACACAGGCAGGTCCCCCACCACCTGATGCGGGTCCAAATCGATTTTCAGATCCTCCAGAATCTTTCTGGCTTCCTCCTCCATCTCCTTATTTGACAGGACCATACCCTTTACCTTCTCACGCCCCAGGAACATGTTTTCCGTCACCGACAGATGCCTGCACATGTTCAGTTCCTGATGGATGATTGCCACTCCGGCTTCCTGGGCCTGCTTCGGGTTCATGTCCCCGTACTCCCTGCCGAATATCTCCACTTTCCCTTCATCCCTTGTGTAGACACCGCTGAGCACCTTCATCAGTGTACTTTTTCCCGCACCATTTTCTCCCAGAAGCGCCATGACTTCTCCTGAGCGCAGTTCAAAATGCACATGGTCCAATGCCTTGACTCCCGGAAAACTCTTACAGATATTCTCCATGGAAACAATTGTATCGTTCATTCTCAGCCACCTGTCCTTCTTCATAATCCATTGTCTGACTTTTATCTCTGGTTCTATTATACCAAGCTTCAGTTTCACAAATAAGGGGGGCTTTTTCCTGATTAGGGGGGTATTTTTATGCATTTTTATAGAATCACAGAAATGAGACGAAAAATTGTTTGTCATATACATTATATTATCTTTATTCCCGCCTGATGTAATTGGTACTTTTTTCTATTTTAATATTCATTGTCTAATAATGAATGCAGCCATATTTTCCGTTAAAAATCCCTCTAAAAAGGCCGTCCTCCACCAGGAGGACAGCCTATTAATACCCGCAATACCCAACCCCCAACGCCCTACTGCCGGTTCAGCTTCCAAGCCCCAACAAGCTTCTTCAAATAATCCATATACCCTGCTTCCCGTATGCTTCCGTTGGTCAGCACATTAACCTCTCCCAGCTTTTTGCCGCCCAGGGAGTATTCCAGCACGCCTGCCTTCTGCCCCGGTTCCACTGGGGCGGGTACGGATTCCAGAAGCACCAGCTTCTTCTCGATGGCTCCCAAATCCTCCCCCTTAAGGCTCAGGTAGGAAAATGTTCCCTCGTAGGTCAGCCCTACCTCATCCTCCACGCCTCCTGTAACCGGCATCTGGGGCAGCGGCAGATGTTCCTTGTCTTCATAGAGCTTGCAGTTTGCATAACCATAGTTGAGAAGTGTCTGGGCGTCTGCAAACCTGGCCTTGAAATCCGGCGCAGCCATGATGGCAGCGATAAGGCGTACCCCGTCCTTTTCCGCCGTGGCTGACAGGCAGTACTTGGCAATGGACGTGGAACCCGTCTTAAGGCCCGTGACCGTAAAATTAGTTGCCATCTTAAGCAGCTTATTTGTATTGGACAGGCCGAATTCCTTTGTTCCCTGCTTTGTGACATGTGTTATATTTTCCATCCATATGGTGGAATAATTATGTATCTGCGGATATTTATTAATCAGCTCGCGGCTCATGATGGCAATATCCCTGGCCGTGGTGTAATGGTCCGCGGATTCCGTAAGGCCGCAGCAATCCACGAAATGGGTATTGACCATGCCAAGGCCGGCTGCCCTTTCATTCATCATCCGCACAAATTCATCCTCGCTGCCTGCTATGTACTCCGCCATGGCCACAGACGCGTCATTGCCGGATGCAATTACAATGCATTTAATCAAGGTCTCCACGGTCTGTTTCTCACCTTCCTCCAGGAACACCTGGGAACCTCCCATGGATTTGGCATGGGCGCTGGTGACCACCTCGTCCGTCAGCTGGATTTTCCCGGACTGAAGGGCATCGAAAATCAATATCAGCGTCATAACCTTGGTAACACTGGCCGGGCTGCGCTTTTCATCTGCACCCTTTTCATAGATTACCTGTCCGGTGGACGCTTCCATGAGAATGGCCGATGGAGCGGCTATCTGGACCGCTGCCTGGTTCTGGTCCGCAGGCGCCTCAGCTGCCTGGGCATTTCCCGCTGCCTGGGCATTTCCCGCTGCCTGCACATTTCCTTCTGCCTGCGCGCCTCCCGTTTCCTGCCCGCTTCCCGCCGCCTGCGCATCCCCTCCTGTCCCTCCTTCTTCCTGTCCATAGAGACTGCTCCCTGATACCCCTGCTCCCACGGGGATGGCTATTTCCGGCTCATGACCCAGGGCGGCAATCCCGGGATAGGAGGCCAGTATTGCTGCTGAGCACAATATCGCTGCAATCCGTCTCATATTTTCCTCCAATAAAATCATCTGCTACTAATTGTATGGGAGTGGACAGACAGCTTATGCCCGCAAAACCTTGGTTTCTACCGCAAAAAAATGCAGCGGGCCGTGATTATACCGGATCCTGCTGCATTTTTCCTACCTTATTTTCCTGCCTTATTATAATTATACTTCCTTCAGGGCCTGTCTTAAGTCCTCTGCCATCTTCTCGTACTCAGCGTCTGTGAGCATGGTCCTTCCGCTGTTCATCTCAAAGGTACCGCCCCATTCCTCACCGCCCTCATACTTGGGGACAATGTGAAAGTGCAGGTGATGTCCTGTATCTCCGTAAGCGCCGTAATTTACCTTGTCCGGCCGGAACACCTTATGAACGGCGCGGGCCACCTGGGCCACCTCCGCAAAGTAATCATTCCTCTCCTCGTCGGTCAGGTCAATGAGCTCACTGACATGCTTCTTATGGGCCAGGATGACCCTGCCCTTCTTGCTCTGCTCCTTAAATACATAGAGAAAGCCTGTCTTCATCTCGCACACAGGATAACCGAACTTAGCCACCAGTTCTCCCTGCATACAATATGCGCAATTAGGATCCTTTACCATATCTTCCATGTTCCTGTTCTCCTTTATGTTTATTCATATCTACTTAAACATACCACGGAAAAAGATGAATTTCAATTCCAATATTTGTTTTTCTTTCATAGTACCCACTTCATGGATTCTATGCTATAATGAGTAGGCAAGTACCAGATACAGGAGAGATTTTATGAGCAGAACAGATTTCAGACGCAGGCAGTCACGCAGGCGCAGGCAGAAGCTTGCACGGATGTCACGGCATCTTCCTATATTTATTTTATTATTAGCAATCACTGTACTGGCAGGGGGAGGCACTTTCGCCCTCTACCGGTTTGTTTTAGCGAAACAGCCGGACGGAACGGTCCAGGTCATTGCCGCATCAGGGCAGGGCGGCTCTCCTAATCCGGACGGGGGCAGCGCTTCCGATGGTCCGGATTCCTCCGGCGGGGCTTCCGGCGGCAATTCCGGCGGAGTCTCCGGCGATGGTTCCTCCGGGGCTTCCGGAGATAGTTCCTCCGGCTCATCGGACCAGCCTTCCACGGTAGCTCCCCAGGACGATATTTCCCGGCTCATAGCCCAGGCTGACCGCATCGCCATGGGTTATGATTACGACAAGGCGGCAGAGCTTATCAACTCCAGCGGCCTGGACCTTAAGGACTCCCGTATGAAGGAGGCGCTGGCACGGTATGAATCACAGAAGGCCGCCCTGGCTCCCGCCGACATGAACGCTGTCACCCACATTTTCTTCCACTCCCTTATCATGGATACCTCCAAGGCATTTGACGGGGATACGGACAGCGCCAACTATAATTCCGTCATGACCACCAGGGATGAATTTCTTAAGATACTGGAGGATATGTACCAGAAGGGCTATGTGCTGGTCCGCATCCACGATGTGGCCTACGAGGCACCTGATGAGAACGGAAACGTCCGCTTTGTAAAGGGCAGCGTCATGCTCCCGGAGGGAAAGAAGCCCTTTGTCATGTCCCAGGATGATGTCTGCTACTATCCCTACATGGACGGGGACGGGTTTGCCAAACGGGTCGTGATTGGCGAGGATGGAAAGCCCACCTGCGAGATGGTCATGGACGACGGCACCACATCCACCGGTTCCTATGATTTGATTCCGCTTTTGGAGGACTTCATACAGGAGCACCCCGACTTTTCCTACAAAGGGGCAAGGGCCATTATCGCATTTACCGGCTATGAAGGCATACTGGGGTATCGAACTGCCTCCTCCTACCAGGGCAGCCCCACCTATGAGGCTGACCGGGAACAGGCAGCCAGGGTGGCCCAGTGTCTGAAGGATAATGGCTGGGAGCTGGCTTCCCACAGCTGGGGCCACCTGCACCTGGGCGTGGCGGATGACCCGGAGGCCGGATTTGCCATTGATGAGGAGCGTTTCCGGACCGATACGGACAAATGGGAGGCCGAGGTGGAGTCCCTCATAGGGCCCACCGATATCATCCTCTATCCTTATGGCAACGACATTGCCGACTGGCGTCCCTACCATCAGGACAATCCCCGCTTTGCCTACCTGGAAGCCAAGGGATTCCGCTATTTCTGCAACGTGGATGCCAGCAAGCCCTACTGGTCCCAGATGGGTACAAACTACTTCCGTATGGCCAGAAGAAACCTGGACGGCTACCGACTGTATGAGGACCTCATCCAGACAGACCCGGCCAGGAAACGCCTGACCGATTTGTTTGACGCCGCCCAGGTGTTTGACTCAGCCAGGCCCACGCCGGTGAGCTGGAGCTACCAGAAGTAACGGCTTACGGCTCCCACTCATATTGTTATCATGCAGGCTTCCTGCCGCGCCCAAGCGGCGGGGGCCTGTTTTCTTTTTTCCTGCTCCGGGCGAACGGTTTCCCGTTGTCTACATATAATAAATCAAGGAATTGATTTCTAATTGAAAGGAGCTTCTTCATGATTCCCAAACTGGAAGTAGACGGGGTCAGCTATTCCTACCATTCGCTGGATGGTGAGACGCTGGCCCTTGACCATATATCATTTGATGTGTCCCCCGGGGAATTCCTGGCTATCGTGGGACCTTCCGGATGCGGCAAGTCCACCCTTCTGTCCATGCTGTGCGGACTGACACAGCCTGAGGGAGGCACCATCAGCATAGACGGCGTCCCCCTGACCAAATCTCCTTCAGCCATTGGATACATGCTGCAGAAGGATCATTTATTTGAATGGAGAAATATTTTCTCCAATATATCCCTTGGCCTTGAAATTCAAAAGCGGTTGGACGAACCTGCCAGGCAGGAACTGCTGGAAATGATGGCGGCCTACGGTCTGGCAGGTTTTGAATATGCCAAACCTTCGGAGCTGTCCGGCGGCATGCGCCAGAGAGCGGCCCTCATACGGACCCTGGCCCTTAAACCGGACCTTCTTCTCCTGGACGAACCATTTTCAGCTCTGGATTACCAGACCCGGCTGTCTGTGTGCGACGACATCAGCTCCATCATCCGTCAGACACACAAGACCGCCATACTGGTGACCCACGACCTGTCTGAGGCCATCAGCGTGGCTGACCGCATCCTGGTCCTGTCCCCCCGTCCCGGCCGGGTCAAGAAAATCCTGTCCATTGATTTTCCGGAAATGTGCACCCGCTCCCTGGACCGCAGGAACTGTCCGGAATTCTCTGCTTACTTTAATATGGTATGGAAGGAGCTGAAGACATATGAATAGAGATAAACAGCCCGTATCAGCCTGCAATATGTCCGTGGCCCAGCAGGAATATGTGGCCCGTGAAATACGGCGCCACCACCAGGTGACCATATGCCGCGTCATGCTGCTGGTCCTTCTCCTGGCCCTGTGGGAACTGGCGGCCGACATGCACTGGATTGACAGCTTCATTTTCAGCTCCCCTGTCATGATTGCCAAATGCCTTGTTTCCATGGCAAAGGACGGAAGCCTGTTCCTCCACACAGGGGTGACCCTTATGGAAACCCTTATCAGCTTTGCCGTGTGCACAATCTTCGGCCTGGCATGCGCCCTGCTTCTGTGGTCCAGCAAAAGCGTGGCACAGGTGCTGGAGCCCTTCCTTGTCCTGTTAAACAGCCTCCCCAAATCCGCCCTGGCCCCTCTTTTGATTGTGTGGCTGGGCAATAACATGCGGACCATTGTGGTGGCTGCCGTGTCCGTGGCTGTATTTGGTTCCATTCTGACCTTATACACAGGCTTTTCCCAGATGGATGCGGAACAAATCAAGCTGATTTACTCCCTGGGAGGCGGACGAAAGGATGTGCTCCTGAAGGTTCTGCTGCCCGGTTCCCTTCCCCTTGTTATAAGCAATATGAAGGTGAACATCGGACTGTGTCTGGTGGGCGTGATTATAGGTGAATTCCTGAGCGCCAAAGCCGGACTGGGATATCTGATTACCTATGGCTCCCAGACCTTTGCCATGACCATGGTGGTGACCTCTATTGTGATACTTTGTATTGTGTCGGGGGTGTTGTATCAGATTATTGCGTATGCGGAGACCAAGATAACTACTCTTAGATAAACTGCAACACAGACCGTACATTAGCCTAAATTGTTTAAATGCAGAAGGCAAAAAATATAAACTCAATTTCAAGCGTCATGACCACTTTAGCAGTTACTGCTGGCATGACGCTTGAATCTTTCCATCATTTCATCATCAATCCTGGATCCTAGAAAATCTGACCAGTATTTTCTACAAATGCAGCGTCTATAAGCATTTCAACGTTTTCGACACGTCATGTATTAAAAATGTTAACATGACGAGGAACCCTGCATCCCGCCCCGTTTCCATGTTTGCAAGTCACATGCTTATTACAATACCAAAGTAATCTGCCATGTGCAAAAATAGGGATACGCACTTGCGATTCCCATTCCGGATATTGTTTTCGGAGCATAATACTGTCACCTGTCAAGCTTTCACGGGTTGCAGTAATTTTAGTTTTTTCCCACAACAAAATATGCTTGTATCCGTTATTGCAGTAATCATATTTCCGCAGTTAGGACAGATATAGAACTTCGGCGGCACATACTATGAAGTGTCTACCTCCTGCGGCGGCTCGGAACGGCTCCACGACAAGATGATACGGCTCATAAAATCAGAAACCGTCAAACCGCCCAATGACAAATAAGGACAGGTGCGCTATAATAAGAACAGCACTACTGTTTGTCGGGCGTTCATTACAGGAGGAATGAACCCATGACAGGCTTTTTTTATGGTATCGCAAACCTTCCTGTCCCTTGCACCTTGATTTTTTCACGCCTGCGCTGTTCTAAACATCCTATCCCGCATTTTCAGCCGCAAACTGGCTGTTATACAAGGCTGCATAGTAGCCGTCCTTAGCCAAAAGCTCCTTGTGGTTTCCCACCTCCTTGATATCTCCATGTTCCATGTACACAATCAGTTCCGCATCCTTAATCGTGGATAAACGGTGGGCAATGACAAAACTGGTCCGTCCTTCCATCAGTTTATTCATGGCCTTCTGGATTGCCACCTCGGTCCTTGTGTCCACGGATGAGGTTGCCTCATCCAGAATGAGGATTTCCGGGTCTGACAGGAAGGCCCGGGCAATGGTCAGAAGCTGGCGCTGGCCCTGGGCGATATTGGAAGCGCCCTCGTGAAGCTCCATCTCGTAGCCTCCCGGCATAGCCATGATGAATCCGTGGGCGTGGGCTGCCTTGGCAGCGGCGATGACCTCCTGGTCAGTGGCATCCAGCCTTCCGTAGCGAATATTTTCTTTTATGGTGCCTGCGAACAGCCATGTATCCTGCAGCACCATACCTATCATGGAGCGCAGGGCCTCCCGTTTCATATCCCGCACATCCACGCCGTCAATGGTAATGCTCCCTCCATTTACATCGTAAAAACGGAGAATCAGATTTACCAGCGTTGTCTTTCCTGCTCCGGTGGGCCCTACAATTGCAATCTTGTCGCCTGCATGTACATGCAGGTCCAAATTATGAATCAGGGGCCAACCCTCCGTGTAACCAAACCGCACATGGCTGAAATCCACATTTCCTTCCCGGCTTTCAGGGAATTGTGGTTTCTCTGCTTCCGGCACCTCCTCCTGTGCATCCAGGAACTCAAATACCCTTTGGGCCGCAGCCATGGTAGCCTGCATGATGTTGGCAATGTTGGATACCTGGTTGATGGGCTGGGAGAACTGGCGAAGATACTGGATGAAGGACTGAATCATACCTATGCTCAGCCTGCCGTTGATGCAGAGCCATCCGCTGACAACTGCCACACCCACATAACCGATGTTGGTCAGGGCCTGTGTTAAGGGCATGATGATGCTGGAAGAAAACTGCGCTTTCCAGCCATTGTCGTAGAGGCGGTTGTTGATGTCCTCAAAATTACCGATGATGTCCTCCTCTTTTCCAAAGGCGGCAATCACGTTCTGTCCGTTGTACATCTCCTCCACATACCCGGTAAGCTCCCCCAGCGCGGACTGCTGTCCCTGGAAATACCGCTGGGAATGTTTTACCACCTTCATGCTCACCAGGCCGCAAACCGGGATGACGCAAATCCCAATCAGGGTCAGGACAGGGCTGACCACCAGCATCATTACGAATATGAATACCATGGTACAGACCGCTGTGATAACCTGGCTGATGCTCTGCTGAAGGGAGGTGTCTATGGTATCCACATCATTGGTGACGCGGCTTAACACATCTCCGAATGTATTGCTGTCAAAGTAGGCCAGGGGCAAACGGCGGATTTTCCTGTCCACTGCCATGCGCAGATCATGCATTGTGCGCTCCGCCACCCCTGCCACGATGTATTGGCCGGAATAGTTGAAAAGAAAGGCCAGTATATACACACAGCCCAATTGCATCAGCACGGTGATGAACGCCTTAAATCCCTGAAGGACCCCGGCGCCGTCCACCGCCACGGCCACCAGCGCATCCATGGCCCTGCCAAGGGTATATGGTCCCAGGGTGGTAAACACGGCTCCCATGACAAGGCAGGCCACCATGACAATGGTTCTGATTCTGTATGGTTTCATAAAACGAAACAGACGGCCCATGGTGCCCTTGGTATTGATTTTCTTATCTGTTACGCTGACATTCATTTGCTTCATGCACTCATCTCCTCCTCTGATAACTGGCTCCGGACGATTTCCTGATAGGTCTCGCAGGTATTTAAAAGCTCCCTGTGTGTCCCAATTCCCATGACCTTCCCTTCATCCATCACTATAATCCGGTCCGCATTCATGATGGTGCTGACGCGCTGGGCTACGATTACCACGGTGGCGTTCCCTGTCTCTTTGGACAAGGCCTGGCGCAGGGCTGAATCCGTCTTGAAATCCAGCGCGGAAAAGCTGTCGTCAAACACATATATCTCCGGTTTCCTGACAATGGCCCTGGCAATTGCCAGACGCTGCCGCTGGCCGCCTGAGACATTGCTTCCGCCCTGGGCAATGGATGAGTCAAATCCGTCCGGTTTATCTACGATAAAATCCGTGGATTGTGCAATGGCTGCCGCCTCTCTCACCCGCTCATCGCTGGCCGAATCATCCCCGAAACGGATATTTTCCATGATAGTGCCCTTAAACAGCAGGGCTTTCTGAGGCACATAACCGATTTTCCGGCGGAGGGTCCCCCGGTCATAGTCCTTTACGTTGACTCCATCCACCAGGACCTCGCCCTCCTGCACATCATAAAAACGGGGAATCAATCCTACCAGTGCTGTCTTGCCGCTGCCCGTACTTCCGATGATAGCAGTTGTCTCTCCCGGCTTTGCCTCAAAACTGACATGGCTGACAGCCGGCTCTTTTGCTCCAGGAAAATAAAAGCTTACATCGCGGAAGGTGAGATACCCTCTCTGCCCCTCTGATGTCCTGGGCACAGCCGGATCCCCGATGGAATTTTCAGTATCCAGCACCTCACAGATACGGTCCGCAGAAGCGGCACATCTGGGATACATGACGAAAATCATGGAAAGCATGGTGACCGATATCATGATCTGCATGACATACTGGATGATTGCCAGGATATCTCCCGGCATCACGGGCTCCGTGCCGATTCCCTGGCCCGCGCGCCAGAGAAGTCCCACCACGGTCAGGTTTAATATCAGTATCAGGGACGGGCCCAGCAGTGACATGGCATGCATCATTTTCATGGCATTGTTCATCAGGTCCTTGTTGGCGCCGTCAAAACGCTTTTCTTCGTAATCCTCTGTTCCAAATGCCCGGATGACACGGATGCCCGAAAGCTTTTCCCGCATAATCAGGTTGATTCGGTCAATCCTGGTCTGCATCTTTCTGGAAAGCGGCATGGCCCTCCTGCCAATCAGGCTGATAATCAGCACCATCACCGGCATGGATACCACGAGTATGCTTGACATTTTCGGATTTTTGCTGTAAGCCAGCATGATGCCCACCACGCACATGATAGGGGCTGTCAGTATGACGCGCAGAAACATGACCATGAAATTCTGTACCTGGGTAATGTCGTTGTTGGTGCGCGTAATCAAAGACGCGGTTGAAAATGTGTCGATCTCCGCCTGGGAGAAATATTCCACCTTTGTGAAAATCCTGCTCCTCACATTCCGCCCTAAGCCCAGCGCGATTCTGGAAGCAAAAAAGCCTGTGGCAATATTACATACCATTCCCACAATGGCGATTCCCAGCATGATGACGCCGGTGTGAAGAATGTAATTCATATCCTTATCCGCGATTCCCTTGTTAATGATATCTGACAGATAGGTAGGAAGCCCCAGCGTGGCTCCTACTCCGGCCGCCACACTGACCAGCACGAATAGAAGTTCCAGCCGGAATGCTTTCAGCTCTGTAAATATCTTTTTCATGTTCTGCCTCCTTGTTCTTGCAAAATAAAAACATCTGGAAAAGTAGTTCAGCTCTGCAAATACTTTTCCAGACATTTTAACCCTTTAGGACCACATTTATGAAACGGGCGTCTTTGTCATTCTTGACCATTGTTATATGACCGGCCCGTTCCAGACGCCGGCAAAACATGGAACAGTTTCCTTTTGTCACATGGAGACTCCCGCTCAGCCAAGTCAGGTTTATCTGGCCGTCCTTCCATTCTTCCGGTGAATCATAGGCTTTATACCGGATACGCACCGCTTCCTCTTTCCACAGCCGCACCATCTGCGGCAGCATGGTTTCCTTATACGTCCTGTATTGCATTCCTAACATACCCCCCAGCTCGATTTAATCTTGTCTTTGCGGATTCCGCGCTGCACTGCAGCAGAATCATGGTAATTGCCAGCTTTACGTTTCCCTATGCCTCCTCCAGACAGTCCCTGGCCTCTTCCCTGGTGCATCCCGTGGCTGTCATGACAATATTTTCCGCCCTTGTAATCAGCTTCATATTTGTCTGCACAACATCCACCATCAGGTTCTGGTAAACCTTGCCGATTCCCACCATACTTCCTGTGGATATCATGTTCAGAACCATCTTCTGGGCCGTTCCGGCCTTCAGCCTGGTGGAACCCGTAAGGACCTCCGGGCCGCACAGGTTCAATGGCCAGATCTGCCTCCTTTCCTATCTCAGAATCCCGGTTGCAGGACACTGCCACGGTCCTGCAGCCAGCCTTCCTGGCATACCGGAGGCCGTACCGGCTCCTATATAGATGGGCCGTGTACAGAATATCTATCATGTTCAGCTGAGATATCCTGGAGCCCCGCTCCTGAAAATCAGTTCCGTTGCAGCCACTGCCAGGTTATAATCAGCCAGACGGACCAGGGGTGACTGCTCGAACCTGGATATGGTGATGACCGGCGCCTCCCTCAGCCTGGCCTCCCGGGCACATGTTATCATTTCCTCTGTAAGACCGGAATAGCTGACGATCAGGGCCAGGTCGCATCCCCGGATGTTTCTGGCCTGGAGGAGCTGGGCATGCCATTCATCGCAAATCACACATGGCTTGTTGACCCGGATAAGCTTCAGATACATGTCCCTGGCCACCAGCAGGGAAGAACCAACTCCGAACAGATACACGGTCTGACTCCGGTCCAGCAGCTCCACACATTGATTCAGGATTTCCAAATCCACAAGCTTCCTGGTATTGTCAAGGGACACTATGTTCTTATAGGTCACCTTGTTCACCAGTTCCTCCAGGCTGTCGTCCTTCTTTATCTCCTGCTCCATGGGCCGTGTACTCTCCCTGCGCAGGGCTGACTCATATAACAGGGATTTCTGCAGCTCCTTATAGCCGTCAAACCCCATCTTCCTGCACAGGCGGACAATGGTTGCCGCTGAGGAAAATGTTTTGTCCGCCAGCTGTTTTATGCTGTATCCGGCGGCTTCCTCGGGATTTTCCCTTAAAAATCTGAGGACCCCTTTCTCAGCCCCGCTGGCCTGCTTTTGACTTTTTCGCCTTTTATTGCGCGTAAATAGTGAAAAGCCGCCGCTTTTTTACTGAGCGGCGGCCTTGACCGTACCATGAAGCATAAAGAGCATGGGGACCTTGGAAAGTCCAACGCCGCGCAGGGCGCCGTGCCTGCGGTTCATTTGTAAATACGCTGATTAACAGAGGCGCGCCAAAATACATTACAACTGAACCTGCCAGGATAATCAGGGAGCTCATGACCCAGGCAGCAAAAATCCCCTTCTTCACCCGCTTATACTTGCGGGCTCCGATGTTCTGCCCCACAAATGTGGTGATTGCCATATTAAAGCACTGCCCTGCTTTTTATTCCCTTTTACTCTATCCCTTTATTTCTATCCCTTTCTGCCATTCCTTTTACTCCGCCCCTTACTCCGCCGCTCCGGCAAGCCTCCGCTCCTTCTTAATGCTCAGAGCGTACATGGCGCCTCCTGCCGCCAGCCAGAACACGGTATACAGGGCCGTTCCCGCCAGCTGGGGCCAGGCAGCGTCCCAGCCGATTCCCTTCAGGTTCACAGCCTTTAATTCCACGGCAATATTGGCAATGGGCGAAAATATCCTGGAAGCAATGCTGAGCCATTTCGGCATCAAATAGTATGGAAAAATAAGTCCTGAGGTAAATACAATCAGGTTGCTGCACATCATATACAGCTGTGCAAAGCAGGCCAGCCTCCTGGTAAAGGACCCAAGCATCACGCCAAAGGCCACGGCTGCCAGCATGAAAAGCACTGTGCTGAACAGATAGAGGCCGATTTCCCCTCTCAGGGGAATATTCTTATACAGCCCCACCACGCTCAGCGCCGCGAACTGGGTCACCACTGCGCCGCCCGCCACCACGGCCGTCCTGATGATTCCGTCCTTTAACTCCTCCCCCCGCTTTTCCGGGGCAGCCGCTGCCAGGGCTTTCCTCTTGCGTATCATGAGAGGAATGAAAAATGAGATGAGGAAGGTCTGCATGGTGATGGAGGGAACCAGCAGATAGCTCATTTTCCTGATGTAATCGCCCTGTGGCTCATACAAGGTCCTGTCCACGTAAGAAAATGTACCCAGGCTGGTCTGGGCCGCCGAGGGGTAAAAGTTATTTCCCTCCAGCATCTTAAGCTGCATTCCCGCGCTCATGGTACCCAGCACAGACGATGCAGCCCCCACAGCCCCTCCTCCGGTGATGATGTTGGAGCAGTCCGCAAAAATCACTGCCTGGGGTGATTTCTTCAGTGACATATCCCGGCTGAAATTTACGGGTATCATGACGCCGGCCTCTATCTTCTTATCCAGGATGGCCTGTTTCAAATCCTGCTCCGAATCCGCGTAATATACAATGTCCAGAGAGGGATTGATGCCAAACTGCTTCACAATGGACTGGGACAAAGAGGACCGGTCCTCATCCAGAATTCCGAAGGGAATATTTTCTGTGTAATCATTTTTCCAGATAGTAGTAATCAGGAGCATGCCGGCCAGCACGGAAATAAAAAGACCGATAACCGTGTTTTTTTCTTCCTTCCATATCCTGCTCATCATATGCCGGCCACCCCGCTTTCCGTCAGGGGACTATCCGTCAGCGGGCTTCCTGCCTCTGTCCTGACATCCCTGAATTTCTTGGCCACCAAAAGCGCCATCACCGCGCAGAATCCCATAAGCCACAGAACATGATGGGCCTCACTCAAAAAGCTGCGCTCCACCAGGGCCATGTCCCTCAGAGGCACGATATAATGGGTATTGGGCATGAACCAGGTAAGAAACTTACAGGGCCAGGGCATGGAGATGACCGGAAATGTGTAACCGGCTAACAGCATGGTAAAACTTATGATGCTGCATTTCTGCACTGCCTCCTCACAGTTTCCCCCGGTACCCAGGTTCTGGAGTATTCCAAAAAGGGTAATGCCGAAGCAGGTGAAAACTGTCATCAGAATGCCGGCCCAGGGCGAACTCTTATACGGAAACCCGAAACACAGGGTCTGGGTCACCATACAGCCCAGGGCAGAGACGCAGGCAATGCCGGTGATGAATCCGGCCTTCTTCATCAGCCTTCCAAAGCTCGCCCTCTCGCACACGCAGGCCCCCACGCATCCGGCTCCAATCTGCACAATGGTAAGAAGGATGCCCTCCATCATCATGTATGCCACGTTCTTGGAGGGATTGCTGATGGCCTTTGTCACATATCCCATGGGCGCAATCAGGTTCATGGCTGCCTGGGGCGGTATGCCCTTTCCCTCTGCCAGCTTCAGCATATAGCCGCTCTTAATGGTTCCCAGGGCTTCGGCTATGGTTCCCCTCATGCCGCTGGCAACCGTGGAAAGGGCGCCGTCGTTAAAAATCATGATTTTGGCTTCCCTGCCATTTAACAAATCCTCTGAAAAATGCTCCGGAATCACGATTCCGGCCAGGGCCTTATTGTAGTAAAATGCTTCCTTCAGGTCATCCTCCTCATCCGTACATGCAATGACGTCAAATGTCCTGTTATCCGAAATCAGTTGAATCAGGCTTTGGACCGTCTCAGAGTGGTCATGGTTCACAATGACCGTGGGGACCTTCTGAAAAGGCAGGTGAATGAACTCAGCGCCCATGAGCAGACTCAGGATGGTGGGTGCCAGAAGAAGAATCAGCATGGGAATCGTTATGTACCGTTTTTTCACAGAAGATGCCAGGCTCCCTGCCCGTTTCATCCATTCTCTCATATACCATCACATCACTTTCCAAAGTCAACATAGGCTGTCATACCGGAACGCAGCTCATCCTGCAATCCCGTCAGGTCGTCAAAGGTTACCTTGATTCCGTAGGTCAGGATATCCCAATCAGCTTCATTGGACGCCTTCTTGGTGGCAAAATCCGCTTCTTTATTGATTCGCACCACTTTTCCCTTATATGTATCCTTTCCCAGGGCTGCCAGGGAGATATCCACCTCCTGGTCCAGCTTTACCCGGGGAAGCTTCATTTCATCCACATCACATGTGATATAGGGGGTATAAATGTCCGCAACCACAACGGAGGGAAGTCCGGAGGACACCACATCACCGGCCTTGACATTTACCGTTGTCACCAGACCGTCCACAGGGGAGGTGAGGACACATTTATCCAAGGTGGTGTCAATCTGTTTCAGGGCAGCCTTGGCCTGGTCCACCCCGGCCTGGGCCTGGGCAATCTGTTCCGGCGTGGCTCCGTTCTGGGCCTCGGAAAGCTTGCTCCGGGAAATCTCCAGATTGGAACGTGAGCTGTCAAGGGCTGCCTTGGCAGAAGCCAGGGCTGCCTTCTGCGCATCCACGGAGGACTGGGACACGGCTCCCGCCGGAACCAGCGCTAAGGTCCTCTGATAATCCGCCTCCATCCTGGTATAGGATGCCTGGGCATTTTCCAGGTTTGCCTGGGCAATCTGGACCGCCAGCTGCAGCTGCTTCATCTGTTCCTCTGTGGCGCCGTTTAACAGGCTCTGATAAGATGCCTGCGCCTGGGCCAGGGCTGCCTGGGCCTGTTCCCTCTGGGCCATCAGGGTATCACTGTCCAGACGGACCAGCTCCTGGCCTTTCGTCACCAGATCCCCTTCCTCCACCAGGACATCCTTAATCTGGCCTCCTGTCAGCGCGTTGATGTTGCTCTCATCCATGGTCACATAGGACTGCACCACCAGATTTTTCTTATTCTTAAATAACAGGTCATCCCCGGTCACATGGCCGAAGATGAGCACCAGGACAATGGCGCATAAAATAACAGCCGCCGCTGCCCCTATGATTTTCTTCTTGGATTTTGCCAGTTTCATTGTTATTACAGTTTCTCCCTTCCAATATTTCTTTCATACTCCCTTACATTTCCGACGATTTTGCACATAATCTGTTCCAGGGCCCGTTCCTCCTGGGTCGTAATTCCGGCAAAGATGATTTTCTCCCACTGGTCCATAATGTCCTTCAGTGTATTAGCTGCCTCTTTTCCTTTTTCTGACAGGCAAACCAGCTTTTCACGCTTGTTCCCAGGGTTAATCTCCCTCCTGATATATCCCCGATCCTCCATGGCAGCCAATACCTTGGCTGTCTGGTACTTATCAATTCCGGACAGGCTGGAAATGGTATCCTGATTGCTGTATTTGCTGTAGCCTATGACCAGTAGCGCGATTCCCTCGGAAAAGGAAAGGCCGCAGGCCTTGAATTTAATGCACAGAAACCTTCGTTTGCTCTTTTCTATCATGGTGGCTATTTCCTGTATGGTACTCACCTCCTTGCGGGTGCTGCCGCAGACACTGCTAAGGAATGCTTTGTGCGGCTATCATATGTATTTAACAACTGTTGTGTTTGACAAATATTATATGCATTTTGCAAATGAAAATCAACCCGTTTTTTTTTCACAAAATTACGGCTCAACTTTTATTATTTCTCCGTTTATTTGACGGGATGGTTCTTCTGACAGGGCGCGGAGGAAGAAAAATGCCGTGAAGAAGCTGGTTTCCTGGTTTGGAATCCGGCTGATTCACGGCATTATCACGGCGTTTTCGCAGCGTTTTCATATAATGTTTTTATACTTCCTTTGATGACATTCAACAATCTCATTCCATCATTTTCATAATCAGGTCCGCGCAGCCCTCATATCCCAATACAGAGGTATTCAGACAGGCATCATAATTTTCCATATCCCCCCAGTTTTTTCCGGTAAAATAGTGATAATAGTCACTTCTCTGGCTGTCCCTCTTCTGTAATTCTTCCTCCGCCTTCTCAAAGGCTATGTCATCCACCTCGCATATACGGCGTTTGCGCTTCTCCATGGATGAAGCGTAGATAAACAGTTTAAGTACGTCGCATTCTCCGTCCAGGGCAAAATCAGCGCATCTTCCGATAAAGATACATGGTCCCTTCCGGGCCAGCCTGCGGATGGTGTCAGATACCTCCTTATTGATATCAAAGGGCTCCTGCATCTTATTGTAATTCTGGAACCGGAAGGCATACAGCACCAAATCATGAAGCAGGCTTCCCGTCCGTTTTTCATCCAGCTTTTTCAGTTCCTCGATGCTGATTCCATTGTCTGCCGCCGTCACTGCCAGAAGCTCCCTCCCATAACAGGGAATCCCCAGGCGCTCCGACAGGATGCGGGCCACCTCCCTTCCTCCGCTTCCGTACTGACGCTCAATGGTGATACAACAGTTCCTGCCCATACTCATTCCTTCTTTCTTATATATCTGTAAATGTCCTCAAATTACTCTGAACGTCCATAAGCCTTATGATACCTCAATTGCGTACTTTATCACATGGTCCCTCTTATTCTCAAACACATCATAGGCTTCCATAATGTTTTCAAGCTTTGCCCTGTGGGTAATCAGACAGCTGGTATCCAGTTTTCCGGCCTTTATCAGTTTCATGATTTCCTCACAGCAGGAAGCGTCCACTCCTCCTGTCTTAAAAACCAGGTTCTTCCCGTACATGTCCGGGAGGGGGAGTATCTGCGGTTCTTCATATAAGGCCACTACACAGACCACTGCATTGGGCCTGGCAATCTTCCATGCCATCTGGAAGGTATCCCTGCCTCCTGCCACTTCCAATACGGCATCCGCGCCGCGTCCAAGGGTCAGCTTCCTTATCTCCTGTTCCACATCCTGCTTTAGCGGGTTGAGGCCGACATCCGCCAGTCCCTGATCCTTAGCCAGCTCCAGCCGTTCATCAGACGTATCAATGGCAATGATCATTCCGGGACCGTAAAGCCTTGCGCACATCAGGGTACACAGCCCGGTAGGGCCTGCGCCAATAACAGCTACCGTATCAGCCGGTTTGATTTCCGCCAGGGAAGCCCCCCAGTAACCGGTGGAAAGGATGTCGCCTGTAAACAGCGCCGCCTCGTCCGTCACTTCACCGGGTATCCTCGTTAGTCCGTTGTCAGCAAACGGAACCCTTACATACTCGGCCTGACCGCCGTCAATCCTGCACCCCAGCGCCCATCCTCCGTGCTCATGGGTACAGTTGTTGACATAGCCCCGCTTACAGAAATAGCACTCCCCGCAAAATGTCTCCACATTCACAGACACCCTGTCTCCGGGCTTAAACCTTCTTACCGCCTCCCCGGTCTGCTCCACTATGCCCACAAACTCATGTCCCAGTATGGTTCCCGGCACAGCCCTTGGGACAGCGCCGTTCTTAATATGGATATCGCTGGAACAGATGGTGGTAAGGGTCACCTTTATAATGGCATCCTGCGGATCTTTCAGCCTGGGGACAGGCCGGTCTTCCAGGGTTATGATACCATTTTCTTTATAGACGGCGGCTTTCATTGTCTTGGGCTGGGGAGTCCGGGACTGGGGAGCCGGGGACTGAGGAACCGGGGATTGGGTCGCCTGAGACTGGGCCGCCTGGGATTGGGACACCTGAGTTTGCATATCGCTTTGCATCTTTACTATACCTCCGATTTGCTGCTGTTTTCTCCAATATCATCTTATCATATATATATAAATATAAGGATATTATAGCATATATCAGGCATTCCTAAAAGGACGTCCATCCTCCGTCTGTCTGTACCGTGGCCCCTGTCATGTGGGTGGCGTCATCTGATACCAAAAACAGGATGGATGCCGCCTGCTCCTCTGCCGTGGCCTCCCGTTCCAGCATGGAGGTGAGCTTCTGTCCGGCCATGGACTGGGCCTTTGCAGGGTCCATACCGGCTTTGATGGCTGCCTCTCTATGGTTCTTCACATATTCATATGCCTCGGCTACCATGGGCGTGGTGGTGCCTGCGGGATTGACTGAGTTTATGCGGATTCCGTATCTGGCGTAATCAAGGGCCAGGTTCTTAGTCAGTCCGTTGACCGCATGTTTGGACGCCACATAGGCAGGATTGCCCGGAAGGCCTGTGAGCCCGGCAATGGATGCATTGTTGACAATGACGCCCCCATTCCCTTCCTTCATGAATTCCCTGATTTCGTGCTTGCAGCAGAAAAATACGGAATAAAAGTTGTTCGCCATGGTGTAGTCCATCTGCTCCTGCTCTAACTCATGGAGCGGACTGGGATTTCCCATGACGCCCGCGTTGTTAATGGCAATGTCCAGATGTCCATAAGTCTTCACTGCCGCATCCACCATCTGTTCTGCATGCTCCTCCGCGGACAGATCCAGATTCAGGAAAATGGCTGTGCCTCCTTCTGCCCTGACAGCATTGAGCACACGCTCTCCCTCCTCCTTCAGCCGGTCAGCCAGCACCAGCTTCGCTCCTTCCTTCGCCGCCCGGATGGCTGTGGCCTCACCGATACCCCTGGCCGCGCCAGTCAGAATGATTACCTTATCTTTAAAACGGTTGGGATAAAATTGTTTCATGTATGAATTGCCTCCTGTTATTTGGTGGGGTTATTATATCCCAAATACAAAGGTATTTCCACCACGTCTGATTGTGAAAAAATTATTAAAATTTCATAAAAAACACAGCAGTACAGAATTCCTCCATACTGCTGTGTCCCCTCACTTTATGGTTTATATTATGCCTTATTTATTATGCTTTATTTAATGAGGCTTATTTAATCCGTCATCAATAACTGCCATACCTGTCTCCGGGGCCTCGGCCAGCGGAACAGGGTTTCCTCCAGGGTAACTACTCCTGGACCTGCATCTGCGGATACATACCTTCTGCCGGATCCGCCTCCTGAGCCGCCGCTTCCGCCAGAACCTCACCGCTGTTTCCTCTGATATCCGGAGTGTTACCGCGGTTCCATTTTTCCTGACACCCTGTACAGGCTCATAGGACTTGTACATCATTCCGGTATAGATATAATGGTTTCCGTCTGTCCCGTCGATTGATTCAGGAATCAGTCCGTTCAGCCTGCCGTCCGCTTCCGGATCCCGTCCCAAAGGGCACCTGCTCCAGAGCTTACTGTCAAGCACATTCGCCGGAACTTCCTTGTCTACCATCTCCACATTTACAGTATACATATTGATATCCCAAACCGCTTCAAAGGCAACATTGCCGGTAAACTCATGGTTGTTGATTTCTGATGCCTGATATAACTGATCTGGTTTAAAACCTGCATCCGAGGATTCCACGACCTTCCAGCCGCTGAATCCGCTTCCCTCCAGTGAAGGAATCAGGTTGTTTGTAATCACCCCATATTTCTGCAGGCTGTAGGTCAGCAGGGGGCCGTAGAATCATTCAGTGTTCCGCCTTTCAAATCAAAGACAACTGCTATGTTGTGCTTCAGCTCACCGTCTACATGCCGTTCATAAGGGTCGCCTTTTTCATACTGGATCCTGTACCATATGATATCGTCCCTGGATTAGGTCTTTCCGTCCATGGTATGTCTGAACGTGGAATACTGCAATGAAAATATCAAGGACGTATATCACGATTGATAAAGCACTTGCCCGGTACAATGAGAAGCAGACCAGAAATGACCGCCGGAATGACGATAACTATGAGAAAATTCGTTCCGGCAAGCAGGAGAAGCCATTCCATGAAATTATTTTACTAATTGGGGATAAGGATATCTGGCTGGACAGTCCGCAGCAACTTCAATAGGATCAGAAGCACTTTCTGTCTCAGCGGCTTCTGACTGGAGCTTTCGGATCCAGTAACCCAGTGTAGACTGTGGGATTC
>PPYF01065681.1_pt1 | contig 33122 bp, 26 predicted proteins | sample 1559871 | NCBI WGS metagenome assembly PPYF01 (sample SAMN08240021, study PRJNA423297) | Human gut metagenome, whole genome shotgun sequencing project.
GACGACGACGGCTCCTTCACCACCTTCATCGACATCCAGGGCGTGGAGGACTTCCACGGCGAGATGGACTTCAAGGTGGCCGGTACCAAGAAGGGCATTACCGCCATTCAGATGGACCTGAAGAACGACGGCCTGACCATGGAGATCATCAAGAACGCCCTGGACATCACCTATGACGCCCGGTGCCAGATCCTGGACCAGATCATGCTGCCCTGTATCGCCGAGCCCCGGCCCGAGGTCAGCAAGTACGCCCCCAAGATGATCACCATGCACATTGACCCTGACAAGATCCGCGAGGTCATCGGCAAGGGCGGCAGCGTCATCCAGAAGATCGTGGCCGAGTCCGGCGCCAAGATCGACATCGACGACGACGGCACCATCCACATTGCCTCCCCCGACGCCGAAAGCTGCGCCACCGCCAAGAAGTGCATCGACGACATTGTGTTCGTGCCCGAGGTGGGCCAGCTGTACTACGGCCGCGTGGTGCGCCTGATGACCTTCGGCGCCTTTGTGGAGCTGGCTCCCGGCAAGGACGGCCTGGTGCACATCTCCAAGCTGGCGGACAAGCGCATCGAGAAGGTGGAGGACGCCTGCAAGGTGGGCGACATGATGTGGGTCAAGGTCACCGAGATCGACGAGAAGGGCCGGGTGAACCTGAGCCACAAGGACGCCATGAAGGAGATCCGGGCCAAGGAAGCCGCCGGCGAGATCATCAAGTAAATCAGCTTGTCAAAAAAGTCTTTTTTGACAAGCTGCGTGCGGTTTTTCAGAACTAAAGTCTCAAGTAAATAACCGCTGCGCAAGCTTGTATATATATATATATATACAGCCGCCGTGCAGCAGTCACGCCAGCCGATTCCAGAAAGCGGAATCGGCTGGCGCTGTTTATAAACCGAAGGCAGGCGGCACAGTAAAGAAAGGTGTCCGCAGCATGTGTACAATCGCATGGCACAAATGCCACATTATGTGGGATTTCCGAAAAGAAATTCAGCAATATATCACAGAAAAACAATTTCTAAAATTTTTGTGTCGCCCATTGAAAAACAATGAAGGATATGTTAAAATACTAACTCAACAGGTAGGAAGCCCTAACCTTAATGTAGTATAGCTTTGTTGCTAATATACAATATTATACTCTGCCAGGATGGAAAAATCGTTCAAACAGTTGTAAAGGAGGACGCTATGCCGAGAGGAGCACAGCCCAAGGTCGCCGAAAGAGAGAATCGGATGACCTATGCAGCCATCAGGCTGTTTTTGGAAAACGGATATGAACGGACCACCACCGCCGCCATCGCGCAGGCAGCGGGTATGTCCCCGTCCGCGTTTTTTGCAGTATTTGCCAACAAGGAGGCGCTGCTGCTGAAGCTGACCAAGTGGATGTACGAAAAGCAGTTCGCCGTTACGCACGAGCTGCTGGGGAAGGACTATGACCCGGTGATGTTCTACGCCGTGGAGCCTGCCATCCAGCTGTATATTGCCGAAAAGACCGAGGGGCTGCGGGAGCTGTATGTCTCCACGTACTCCTATGCGGCCACCGCCAACTATATACATCAGGTGGTGACGGACAAGCTGGTGGAGCTGTTCGGGAAGGAGCATCCCGGCTATACCCGGCAGGACTTTTATGAGCTGGAGCTGGCTACCTCCGGCATGCTGCGCAGCTTCATGGCCCGCAAGTGCGACCAGAGCTTCACTATGGAGCAGAAGCTGCGGCGGTTCCTGTCCTGCGGCATGACCATCTATGGCGTGGACCAGGAAAAGCAGCAGGAGGTCATTGACCAGGTGCTGAAGATGGACCTGAAGTCCGTGGCCGATCAGCTGCTGGCCCAGGCCATGGCCCAGTCCCAGGAGGAGTTCCAGGAGGCCGAGCGCAAGGGCAAGGCTCTGGAAGCTGCCAGACGTGGCTGATTTTTCCTATATCGTTCTGGACCTGGAGTGGAACCAGCCGTTGAATCCGGACAGCGCCATACGGGAGCCGTTTTTCTTCGACTCGGAGATCATCGAGATCGGGGCCCTGCGGCTGGATGAGCGGTTCCGGGAGACCGGCAGCTTCAAGACCTTCATCCGCCCCCGGTTTTATCCCCACATGAACGGTGATGTGGTGCAGCTGACGAAAATCCGGGCACAGGACCTGGAAAAGGCCCCGGAATTTCCCCGGGCCTATGCCGATTTCATGGAATGGTGCGGGGAGAATTGCTGCCTGTGTACCTGGGGGCCGGACGACATTCCGGTGCTGATGGATAACCTGCTGATGCACGGAATGGACGCGGAGATGCCCTGCTGCTACGATTTGCAGCGGATCTTCGGCCACGAGATCATGCGGGATGACCGGCAGTGCTCCCTGGAGCGGGCGATGGAGCTGCTGAAGCTGACTCCGGACCGGGCCCACGACGCCCTGAACGATGCGCGGAATACCGTGCAGATCTGCGGGCGGATGGACCTGGACGGGTGCATGGACGAATACGGCCTGCGGTATGTGCAGTATCCCCAGGACCGGGCGGCCGGACTGGTGCAGGGGCGGGTGTATGCCTCCCTGGCCCAGGGCCAGGGGGACCCGGCCATGACGGAGGTGTGCTGCCCCTACTGCGGGGAGACGGTGACCCTGGGCCAGTGGGCCAGGAAGGACCCCCGGACCCTGCTGGCCTATGGCCGGTGCAGTCAGGAGGACGAGCTGTGCGGCATTTATCGCCACACCCGGACGGCGGCGGGCCTGCGCCTGGGCCGCATGGTGCTGGAGATGAACGACGACCTGTGGGACACCTATCAGGCCTGCCTGGAGCGGCAGGGATAATTGTTGGAATGTGAAAACCGGCTCCGGCGCGACGCGCCGGAGCCGGTTTTGTTTACTTGCCCAGTCTGCGCTGGATGAGCTTCACCAGCTCCACAATGGGGATCACCAGCACCGCCAGGGCCAGGGCGATGCCGTACTCCGCCCAGCTGACGGGGGTGAAGCCGAAGGCGTTGGCGATGGGCGGCACCTCCAGCACCACGGTGGTCAGCACCAGGGAGCCCAGCATGGCGGCCCAGAGGACCTTGTTGTGGCCCCGGAGGGTGAACACACTGCGCCGCTGGGAGCGCATATTGAAGCTGTGGAAAATCTCGCACATGCTCATGGTCAGGAAGGCCATGGTCATGCCGTGGGGGGAGACGCCCCGGGGCATTTCAAAGCATCCCGCCTCCATGCAGTGGCCGATGATGTAGGAGGCCATGGTGATGACGGTGATAAGGATGCCCTGATAGGCGATGTCGAAGCCCAGGCCGCCGGAGAAGATGCCGTCCTTGGCGGAGCGGGGCGGGCGGCGCATGATGTCCGGCTCCGGGCGCTCCATGCCCAGGGCCAGGGCCGGGAAGCAGTCGGTGATGAGGTTGATGAACAGCAGGTGGACGGGGTTGAGGAGGGTGAAGCCCAGCAGGGCGGAGAAGAACACCCCCAGCACCTCGCTCATGTTGCTGGCCAGCAGGAAGCCGATGGCCTTGCGGATGTTGTCGTAAATGCGGCGGCCCTCGGCCACGGCGCCCACGATGGTGGCGAAGTTGTCGTCGGAGAGGACCATGTCCGCCACGTTTTTGGTGACGTCGGTGCCGGTGATGCCCATGCCGATGCCGATATCGGCGGATTTGATGGAGGGGGCGTCGTTGACGCCGTCGCCGGTCATGGCGGTGACGGCTCCCCGGCGGCGCCAGGCGCTGACGATGCGGACCTTGTGCTCCGGCTGGACCCGGGCATAGACGCTGTAGCGGTCCACGTTTTGAGTAAGCTCCTCATCGCTGAGGGCATCCAGCGCCGCGCCGGTGATGGCCTGGGAGGGGTCGGAGAGAATGCCCAGCTGGCGGGCGATGGCCACGGCGGTGTCCTGGTGGTCGCCGGTGATCATCACCGGGCGGATGCCCGCCTGGCGGCACTCCTCAATGGCGGGCTTCACCTGGGGCCGCACCGGGTCGATCATGCCGGTAAGGCCGATGAAGCAGAGTTCCTGCTCTAAGTGCGCGGGGGACTGATCCTCCGGCGCGCCGTCGGGCCAGGGGCGGCTGGCGGCGGCCAGCACCCGCAGGGCCTGGGCGGCCATGCGGTGGTTATCCGCCAGAATTTCCCGGCGGCGGTCGTCGGTCAAGGGCAGGGCCTGTCCGCCCTCCCAATAGTGGGTGCAGCGGGCCAGCACCTGGTCCGGCGCGCCCTTGGTATACTGCACCACGCCCTGGGGGGTCCGGTGAATGGTGGACATCATCTTGCGGCCGGAGTCGAAGGGGGCCTCGCCGATGCGGGGGCGCTCCTGCTCCAATTGGGGCTTGGGCAGTTGATGCTCTGCGGCGAAGGATACCAGGGCCGCCTCTGTAGGCTCTCCCTGGACGGAGCCGTCGGGGTTCAGGACGGCGTCGCTGCACAGGGCCATGGCGGAGGCCAGCAGGGCGGTGTCCCCGGTGTGGTCCACCACGGTCATCTTGTTCTGGGTCAGGGTGCCGGTTTTGTCGGAACAGATCACCTGGGTACAGCCCAGGGTCTCCACCGCCGTCAGGCGGCGGATCACGGCATTGCGGCGGCTCATGCGGGTGACGCCGATGCTGAGCACCACCGTTACCACCGTGGCCAGGCCCTCGGGAATGGCGGCCACCGCCAGGGACACGGCCACCATGAAGGTCTCCAGGATGCCAGACAGGGAGAAGTCCCCGGCCACGATCAGGTCAAACACGAAAATGAACACGCAGATGCCCAGCACCAGCCAGGACAGGGTCTTGCCCAGCTGGGTCAGCTTCTTTTGCAGGGGGGTCTCCTCCTGCTCCGTCCGGGCCAGGACGCCGGCGATCTTGCCCATCTCCGTGTCCATGCCGGTGGCGGTGACCACCATGCGGCCCCGGCCGTAGGCCACGGTGGAGCCCATATAGGCCATGTTGCGGCGGTCGCCCAGGGTCACCTCACCGGTAAGGGCCTCCGGGGACTTGGCGGAGGGGACGCTTTCGCCGGTGAGGGCGGCCTCCTCAATTTGCAGGGAGGCACAGGCCAGCAGCCGTCCGTCGGCGGGGACGGCGTCCCCGGCCTCCAGCAGGACGATATCGCCGGGTACCAGGCGGCTGCTCTCCAGCTCCGTGACGGCTCCGTCCCGCAGGACCTTGCTGGTGGCGGCGGTCATGGATTGCAGGGCCTCGATGGCGGCCTCGGCCTTGCTCTCCTGGACCACGCCCAGGACGGCGTTCAGCAGCACCACCGCCAGGATGATCAGCACCTCGGTAAAGGGCTCGTGGGACAGGTAGTTGGTGACGGCGGACACGGCCGCGGCGGCCATGAGGATCAGCAGCATGGGGTCCTTCAGCTGCTGGATGAACCGCTGGAACAGGGTGGCCTTGGGGGCCTCCCGCAGGCGGTTGGGGCCGTACTGCCCCAGGCGGGTCTCCGCCTCCCGGCCGGAAAGGCCGGTCTCGGCGGCGTGCAGGTCCTCCAGGACCTGCCGGGGGGATTGGTTGTACTCCTTGTGCATACGCTTCACTCCTTATAGTAGGATCATACCCGCCGGAGGAAAATAAAAGACTCATGCACAGGCAAAGCCTATGCATGAGTCTCATTCTTTCAAAGCAGTCCGGGCGCAGAAGCGCCGTTCTGACGAAGCTGCCTAACCCCAGGGCGGGGCGGAATTACTCCCTCACAGCGGTATTCAATTGGGGGTATTATACCAGACCCGGCCTCCTGCGTCAAGTAAAGGATTTGTAAAGTATGGGGGAGCACAGGGGTGGGGGACACCTTTTTGATAAAATCTTTGCGTCCTGGCTTGCCTTTTCGCCGGGAATATGATATGATGCATTGCCAATAGCCCTCCAAAAATGCACGGATGGCTTTTGAAAACGATAACAAAGGAGTATTTACCCATGAAAAAGTTTCTCACTATGCTGCTGGCCCTGGTGATGGTCCTGTCCCTGGCGGCTTGCTCCTCCCAGAAGGGCGGCGACGTCAACGGCGGCTTCCCCGCCAGCGCCCTGGACCTGCTGACCGCCGTGTGGAACGCCTATCCCGAAAGCGAGAAGTTCTCCGTGGTGGGCGGCAGCCTGGATAACCCCGTAGACGGCGCCCCCGGCGCTTTCCCGGTGGACGATGCCGACAATCTGGACTATATGCTGCACTTCCCCGCCGACAAGGCCGATCTTATTGACGACGCCGCGTCGCTGACCCACATGATGAACGCCAACAGCTTTACCTGCGGCGCGTTCCATGTGAAAAACAGCGGCGACGTCTCCGCTGTGGCCGACGCTCTGCGCCAGAATGTCCAGAACACCCAGTGGATGTGCGGCTTCCCTGACAAGCTGGTGGTCCTCACCTACGGCGAGTATGTGGTGGCGCTGTTCGGCGCCGACGACCTGGTGGACGACTTTGTCAACACCATGACCGCCACCTACACCGGCGTTCAGACCGCCTGCGACGAGCCCCTCCAGTAATCCGCCGCAGCCATGCTGTTTTCCAGTCTGCCGTTTCTCTTCTATTTTCTTCCCTGCGCCCTGGGACTGTATTTCTTAGTCCCAGGGCGGCTGAAAAACGCCGCGCTGCTGCTGTGCAGCCTGGTGTTCTACGCCTGGGGCGAGCCCCGATTTGTGCTGTTCATGGCCGCCGCCATTTTACAGGGCTATGCCGCCGCCCGGCTCATGGAGCGGTATCCCACCCGCAGGCGGCTGCTGCTGACCCTGTCCGCCGTGCTGAGCCTGGGGATGCTGGCCTACTGCAAGTATGCCGACTTCCTGATCTCCGGCTTCAACGCCGTCACCGGGCTGTCGGTACCTCTGCTGCGGATGGCCCTGCCCATCGGCATCAGCTTCTATACCTTCCAGATCCTCAGCTATGTCATCGACGTGTACCGGGGGGACGCCCCGGCCCAGCGGAACCTCATTGACCTGGCGGCGTATATCGCCATGTACCCCCAGCTGGTGGCGGGCCCCATCGTCCGCTACGCCGACGTGGCCCCCCAGCTGCGAAGCCGCACCCACACGGTGCAGGACGCGGCTCTGGGGGCCCGCCGCTTTGTGCTGGGCCTGGGGAAAAAGGTACTGCTTGCCAACGTCCTGTACGAGCTGGTGACGGTGTATCAGCAGAGCGGGCAGAAAACGGTGCTGCTGACCTGGCTGTACGCCGCGACGTATATGCTCCATGTGTACTTCGACTTCTCCGGCTACAGCGACATGGCCATCGGCCTGGGCCGCATCATGGGCTTCCGCTTTGCCGAGAACTTCCGCTATCCCTTTGTGTCCGGCAGTCTCACGGAGTTCTGGCGGCGCTGGCACATCTCCCTGGGCTCCTGGTTCCGGGACTATGTGTATATCCCCCTGGGCGGCAGCCGGGTGGGTAAGGCCCGCTGGGTGCGGAACCTGGTGATCGTGTGGGGCCTGACGGGCCTGTGGCACGGGGCCGCCTGGAACTTCGTGGCCTGGGGCCTGTATTTTGCCGCGTTCCTGCTGCTGGAAAAGCTGTTTCTGGGCCGGTGGCTGAAGCGTGTCCCGGTGCTGGGCCATGTGTATGTGCTGCTGGCGGCGCTTTTCAGCTTCGTGCTGTTTGACGCCGCGTCTGTCCCCGCCGCCCTGGGGACCGCCGGGGGCCTGCTGGGCCTGGGGGGCCTGCCCCTGTGGGACAGCGGCGCCCTCTACTATCTGCGCAGCTATGCCCCGGTGCTGCTGATCGCCGCCCTTGGCTCCACGCCGCTGCCTGCCGCCCTGTGCCGCCGGATCGCCGCCGGACGGGCCGGGCGGGTGCTGGACGCACTGGAGCCTGCGGCGCTGCTGGCCCTGCTGGCGGTGTGCACGGCGTTTCTGGTCAGCGGCTCTGCCAATCCCTTCCTGTATTTCCGGTTCTGAGGAGGTGCACATGAAGACCAAGCAAATCATCACCGTGTGCCTGCTGGCGGGCTTTCTGGCGGGCTTCGGCCTGTGGGGCCTGCTGCGGACCCCGGGGGACGTGTCCCAGGCGGAGCGCCGCCCCCTGGCCCAGTGGCCGGAGCTTACCGTCTCCGGCTTCCTGTCCGGCCAGTATGCCGGCAAGCTGGAGCACGCCGCCGCCGACCAGTTCCCCCTGCGGGAGCAGTTCCGTACCCTGCGCTCCCTGGTGTCCTATGACCTGCTGGGCCAGCGGGACGTGGACGGGGTGTATCTCTCCGGGGGCTATGCCGCCAAGCTGGACTTCCCCCTGAACACCGGTTCCGTGGACCGGGCCGCCCAGCGCTTCCGGTATGTGTACGACACCTATCTGGCTGGGACGGAGGCCAACGTCTATCTCTCCGTGATCCCGGACAAGGGGTATTTCCTGGCCCCGGCCTCCGGCCGCCCGGCCATGGACTATGACGCCCTGGTGTCCCGGCTGCGGGAGGGCACGCCGGAGATGACGTATATCGACCTGTTTGACCGGCTGACCCTGGAGGACTATTACCGCACCGACGCCCACTGGCGGCAGGAGCGGCTTCCTGCCGTGGCCCGGTATCTGGCCGGGGCCATGGGGGCGGACGCCGCCGCAGATTACACGGAGGTGACCCTGGACCGCCCCTTCTATGGGGTGTATTCCGGGTACGCGGCCCTGCCCCTGGCCGGGGAGACCCTGCGCTATCTCACCAACGACACCATCGCCGCCTGCCGGGTCACCAATTATGAGACCGGCGGGGAAGGCCCGGTGTACGACCTGGAAAAGGCCCGGGGCAGCGACCCGTATGAGCTGTTTCTGTCCGGGTCCGTGTCCCTGCTGACGGTGGAGAGTCCCAATGCCCGGACGAGCCGGGAGCTGGTGATCTTCCGGGATTCCTTCGCCTCCAGCCTGGCCCCGCTGCTGCTGGAGGGCTACAGCAGGGTCACCCTGGTGGATATCCGCTATCTGTCCCCGGCCCAGCTGGGCCGTTATCTGACCTTCACCGATCAGGACGTGCTGTTTCTGTACAGCACCGGCGTGCTGAACAACAGCAGCACCCTGAAATAATTCTCAGCTTGTCAAAAAAGCCTTTTTGACAAGCTGAGTGCGGTTTTTCAGAACTTAAAAAGTTCTGAAAAACCTGTGATTGCAAACGAAAGACACCCCTGATGGGTTTCTTTCGTTGGCTGATGCCCATCCACCCCATCGGGGAAGCCAACCGCAAGGGCAGCATGGGCTGCCCCTATGCCAACCGGGACTACCGCACGGTGAACCCGGAGTACGGCACCCTGGAGGACTTCCTCCACCTGGTGGACGCCATTCACGATAATGGCATGAAGTGCATCATCGACGTGGTGTATAACCACACCTCCCCGGACGCTACCCTGGTGGCCCTGCACCCGGAGTATTACTATCACAAGCCCGACGGCAGCCGGGGCAACAAGGTGGGGGACTGGACCGATGTGGTGGACCTGGACTACGCCGTTCCCGGACTGTGGGACTATCAGATCGAGTCCCTGTGCTATTGGGCCCAGTATGTGGACGGCTTCCGATGCGACGTGGCCAGCACCGTGCCGGTGGCGTTCTGGCGCAAGGCCCGGCAGGCGGTGGAACGGGTGCGCCCCGGGGCCATCTGGCTGGGGGAGAGCGTCCACCTGGACCACATCCTGGCCTTCCGCCGCCAGGGCTTTTACGCCGCCACGGACAACGAGCTGTTTGACGTGTTCGACATTCTGTACCCCTACGACATCTGGCCCCTGTATGAGGGGGCCGCCGGCGGGACCATGCCCCTGAGCCGGTATTTTGCCGCCCTGAGCTATCAGGAGCTGAGCTTCCCCACCTGGTACAACAAGCTCAGCTGCCTGGAAAATCACGACCAGCGCCGGGCGGCGGACCGCTTCCCCAGCCGGGACAGTCTGCTGGCCTGGACGGCCCTGAGCTATTTCCAGAAGGGGACCACCCTGCTCTATGCCGGGCAGGAGGTTTCCGCCGTCCATACGCCCTCCCTGTTTGAGCGGGAGCCCATCGACTGGACCGGGGAGGACCTGTCCCCCCTGCTGCGGAAGCTGTACGACATCAAAAAGCGCCTGCCCACAGACGCCGCCTTCCATGTGGAGGCCGACGACGAGCAGGGCCTGGCCGTGGCCGACTATCGGGACGGCCAACACCTGGCGGTGGGCGTGTTCCCCCTGGCGGGCCGACCGGGGACGGCCGCCGTCCCCCTGACCGACGGTGACTATGAAAACGCCCTGACCGGCGAGACCGTCACCGTCCGGGAGGGCCGCCTGGCCGCCGCCGGGCCGGTGATCATCCTGTAAGCGAAAAAATAAGCGCAAAAAAGCAGCCGCGAGGCTGCTTTTTTGCGCTTATTTTTCACATATCCAGGAGCTGCAGCTCCTCCTCGTCCACCTTCCGCAGGTCACGGCGGCTGAGAATGTCGTACATACACGGCACCACCAGCAGGGTCATCAGCGTGGCATACAGCAGGCCGCCGATGCACACCAGGGCCACCGGCTGCATCAGCGCCGTGCCCACGTTGTTGCCGAAGGCCATGACGATCAAACCCAGAATGGTGGTCAGGGACGTCATGAGAATGGGCCGCAGGCGGGTGACGCCGGCCTCGATGATGGCCTCCCGGCGGCCCATGCCCTCCAGCCGCAGCTGGTTGATGTAATCCACCAGGACGATGCCGTTGTTGACGATGACGCCCACCAGCATCACAAAGCCGATCAGGGAGATGACGCTGACCTCCACCCCTGCCAGCAGCAGGGCCAGGAAGCCGCCGGTGAAGGCCAGGGGGATGGTGAACATGACGATCAGCGGCGAGCGCAGGGACTGGAACTGGGCCACCATCACCAGATACACCAGCACGATGCCCAGCAGCAGCATCAGCAGCAGCTGCCGGATGGCGTCCATGATGGCCTCGTTCTCCCCCTGGAAGGCAGCGGTGACGCCCTGGGGCAGCTCCGCCTGGCCGATGATCTTTTCGGCGGCGGAGGTGACCTTGGTGACGTTATAGCCGTCGGCCACGTCGGCGGACACGGTGATATACCGCCGCTGCTGGTCCCGGTTGATGGTGTTCAGGCTGACGGTCTCCTCCAGCTGGGCGATGTCCCCCAGACGGACGGACTTGCCGCTCTGGGTGCTGCCGGAGGCGCTTGCGCTGCTCATGCCACTCATACTGGACATGCCGCTCATACTAGACATGCCGCTCATACTTCCCATGGAGCTGCCGGAGGAGGCGCTGCTCATCATGCTGCTCATGGCGGAGGCGGAGGAGGGGTCGATCTGAAGATCCAGGAGCTTCTCCCGGGTCATGCGGCTCTCCTCCGGGGACTGGATGGACACGCTGACGTCCAGCCCGTCCAGGGTCAGGGACAGGGAGCTGTCGGTGTCCGTCAGGGCGGAGGCCACGGCCATGTACACCTGGGCCACGGTGAGGCCCTTCTCCATGGCGGCGTTGCGGTCCACGGACAGGTGCAGGGCGGCGGCCGCCTGCTCCAGGCCGTCGGACACGTTCTCCGTGCCGGGGACGGTGGCCAGCTTTGCCGCCAGGTCACGGGCGGCGGACTGCATCTGCTCCATGTCGTCGCCGTAGACGTTCAGGGTGATGCCGCTGCCGGTGAGGTAGGACATATAGGTGTCCATGGCCCCGGAGGCGGTGACGGTGCAGTCCATACCGGCGCAGGCGGCCTCCATCTGCTTGCCGGCCTCTGCGCCGGAGGCCCCCTCCGGCAGGGTGATGTAGGCGGTGACGTCGTATTCCCCGCCGCCGGCGGTCATCATACTGGTCATGTCCATGCTCCCGGTGCCGGAGGCGGAGGACATCATCGCGCCCACGGTTTCCACGTTGTCCACGGCGGCGATGCGCTGCAGGGCCTTGTCCGCCAGGGCCACCGCCTGCTCCCGGGTGCAGCCCTCGGGCATGGAGATGGTCAGGTTCACGGTGTTCATGTCGATATTGGGCATAAAGGCGAAGCCCCGGGCCAGGGCGGCTCCGGCGGAGCCCACCAGCAGCAGCAGGGACACCCCCAGCACCACCAGCTTGTGGTGGATGGACCAGGACACCGCCTTGCGATAGGCGGGGTAGACCTTATCCAGCAGTCCCGGCTTCTGGGGCTTCTCCTTGCGGAGCATACCGGCGGCCATGGCGGGCACCAGGGTCAGGGCCACGATGAGGCTGGCCAGCAGGGAATAGGTCATGGTCAGGGCCAGGTCCGTGAACAGCTGCTTGGTGATGCCCTCCACGAACACGATGGGCAGGAACACGCACACGGTGGTCAGGGTGGAGGCCACGATGGCGCCCAGCACCTGCCGGGCCCCGGATACCGCCGCCTGGATGACGGTGGCCCCCTTGGAGCGCAGGCGATAGATATTCTCAATGACCACCACGGAGTTATCCACCAGCATACCCACCGCCACGGCCAGGCCCGACAGGGAGATCATGTTGATGGTAACGCCGGAGAAGTACATCAGCACCACGGCGAAGATCACGCTGATGGGGATGGAGCACAGGGTGATGACGGTGGGACGCAGGTCCCGCAGGAACAGGTACAGGATCAGCACCGAGAACAGCGCGCCCCAGCCCAGAGAGGACAGAATGGAGTTGATGATAAGGTATATGTAGTCCCCCTGGTCCATCAGGGGTACGAAGGAAAGCCCCTCGTACTCCGCCTCCAGCTCCCGGAAGCGGTCGTTGATGTTGTTGGACACCTCCGCCGTGGCGTAGGTGGACTGCTTGTTGAGGGAGACGATGACGCCGTCCTTGCCGTTGAGCTTGTCGTAGATCTCCGAGGAGTTGTCGGTGATGGCCACGTCGGCCACGTCCTTCATGCGGATGGGGTCGATGCCGTCCATTCCCAGGTCAAAGAGCACCAGGTCCTCCAGGTCCTGCCGGGTGTCGATGGCATCGCCCACGGAAACCATGTAGTTCACGCCGTCCTCCTTCAGATATCCGGCGGGCATGGAGAAGTTCTGGGCCGTCAGCAGGGCGGTGATGGTGGGTAGGCTCAGGCTGGAGGACAGGTCCGCCTGGCTCAGGGCGGTGGAGCGGGATTCCTCCAGGGTCTGGAGTCCCTGGTCGATCTGGCTCAGGGCGCTGTCCAGCTGGATGTTGGCGGAGATGATCTGGTTCACGGCGTCGGTCATGGTCAGGACCCCGGCGGATACCTGGTCCGCCAGCTTGGCCACACCCTCGTCGGTCTCCAGGTCGCGCAGCTGCTTTTCCAGCTCCTCCAGCTGCTTCTGCCACTCCTTGGCCCGCTGGACGGCCTCGTCCCACTTGACGCCCAGGGCCGCCATGCGCAGATCCAGCGCCGCCAGCTCCGCCTGGATGCGGACGTATTCGGGGTCACTTTCGATTTCGGCGATGGCTGCCTGCTTTTCCTCCTCCGTCATGGAGGGGTTCTGGCGGATGGCCTCGATCTTCGCCTGATACGGGGCGTTTTCCGCCTCCAGCCGGGCCTTCTCCCGCTGAATGTCCGCCAGCTCCCGGAGGTTGTCCTGGAGCTGGTCCCGGCTGTCCCGCATGGTTTTCAGACTGTCCTGGATGGTGGTAAGGGCCTGGGTCACGGCGTCCCGGACGGCGGATTCCTCGGCGCTGCGGATAGCCGCCTTGGCGCTGTTGACCTGGCCCCGGGCGGAGGCCAGCTGCCCCGCCGCGTCGTCCAGCTGCTTCGCAATGGCATCGGACAGCCGCTGGGACAGAGCATCCAGCTTCTTTTGGCTGAGGATCACATGGAGCTGACGCTCCACCGTGCCGCTGACGGTGACGCTGGCCACGCCGGTGATGCCCTCCAGCTTGGGGGACAGGGTGTCGTTGACGAAGTCCGACAGCTGGGTGATGTCCTTGCCGTCATAGGACAGGGCCGCCACCTGCACCGGCAGCATGGAGGGGTTCATTTTCAGCACATAGGGGTCGCCCACGGTGTTGCCCCAGGAGCCCTTCAGCTGGTTGATCTTCTGCTGGATATCCACGCTGACGGTGTCCATGTTCACCCCGTCCTCAAACTCCAGCACCACCATGGACACGCTGTCCATGGAGCTGGAGGTGACATTCTTGATGCGGTCCAGGGTGGCCATGGACTGCTCCAGGGGCTTGGTGATGTCGGCCTCCACAGTTTCGGGGCTGGCCCCGGGGTCGGTGGTCACCAGGATCACATAGGGGAAGTCCATGTTGGGCATCAGGTCGGGGGTCATCTTCAGATAGGCCACCACACCCAGCACCACAATGGCCAGCACCGCCACGAACACCGTCAGCGGCTTCTTTACGCTGAATTTGGGCATAATCGTATCGCTCCTTGCGCATTATAAGTCAGTTGTTACACGACTGTAAAAAACATTTTAAAGAATTTTAACATTCTAAAGCGCCGCGCGCAAGAGGGGCGGGCAATTATTAACGAAACTGTTACAAAATCCCGTCTTTTCCTTAGCCTAACGAAAAAAATATTAAAAGCCTCGCAGAGTTTGCCGCCCGCAGGCGGCAAATAAATTGCAATTATTTTTTGGCCGGGGCGTGTACCTGAACAAGAATTCTTCTCAGGCTTTCGCACGCACGGCGTGTGAAAGCGCGATGTGACGTCTCATGAAAAACGAAAGCACCTTCGGCACTATAAAAAGCCTTTCAAGCTTTTTAACAGGTTTTGGTATAAGATAGGTAATTTCTGCAAAAGACATTTATTTTTCCGGAAAACCTGGAGGAATTCGTGCGGATCTATCATTTTCTTGCTTTCTCTGACCAAATATGCTATCATTACAAACAACGCTGTCATGTGTTGGAATAGGCCTTGGCAGTATGGCTGCAATAGACCGAATGCTCTGCCAAGCGGCGGAGCATTTTTGTATATCGGTACGGAGGAGATTTTTATGCCTGTGAGTTAAAAAACTCTGGAAGCTGCTCATCGATAAGAATATGAAGAAAAAGGACCTGTTTGAAAAGGCGGGCATTAGCCCGGCGTCTGTGACTAAAATGGGGCGGAATGGCCATGTCACAACGGAGATACTTCTGAAGATCTGTACGGCGCTGGATTGTAGGGTTGAGGAAAAGAACGGTTAGTAGACGAACTTTATAAAAGTTCCAATATTGCACATGTAAGGGCGGCAAAATTGCTAAAGGAGAAGTATTTGTAATCCTACGGCTAATTGAAGATGTTGAAGGGGAAGTTATATGCCAAACTATTTAGAATATCAAAAGTCTATTTCAAAAGAATTACTATCCATCAAAGGCCGACTACGGAACTTTATTGATGACCACCATTGGCCAGAAGACGGAAGATATAAAGAAATAATTTTGACTGATATCCTTCGAAAGCACCTGCCTAAGAGCGTATCTGTAGGTACGGGATTCGTAGTTAACCTGGGAGAGCAAGTCACCAGTAAAGCAACCCGCAATCACAACGCGGCATCTAAAAATTAATATCACGGAAGTCCAGTAAAATTAAGGGCTTCTGGTTCCATGGGGGTATAGCTCAGCTGGGAGAGCGCTTGAATGGCATTCAAGAGGTCAGCGGTTCGATCCCGCTTATCTCCACCAACTTCACTTTCGTAATATTTCTGAATTACCGGAAGCAGACTCCGTGCCAGCGATTCAAAGACGTATTCGGGAATTTCGGCTGCATCAACACCAGTCTGGATATTGGATTTTTCTGCGTTCACTTGTTTCCTCCTTTATCGCTTCTGTAGGCGCATAGACACGCTTTTCTGAGGTGTTATGGGAAAAGATATTCCCCTGTGTTTTCTCAGCGCTTGTGGGGCAGAAAACACCTTGTTTTCGACTTTTATTTGTGCGATATTGCGCCATCCTCTCTTGGCTGAATCAACTTTGCGTCCGCAGGGTAATTCAGCGTAATAAGCGCGGGCTTTCCCAAGCCCTGCTTGCGCCGAACGATCAAGCCGCTGTATTCCAGCTCCCGGAAGATCCGCGTGGCGCTTTGGCGGCTGCGGTGGAGCTTCGTCTGCGCCTGCTCCAAGGTGAAGTACAGTCGAATTGTGCCGTCCGGCTCGACGTAGCCGTTCTGCCGGGAAATGCTTGCTCTGTCCAGCAGCAGCGCATAGAGTACCTTCGCGTCGTTGCTGATGCCCCGCAGGGCTTCGTCTTGGAGAAGGAACCTCGGGAGCGGCACATAGGACGCCGCTGGGCTCTGCGTCGTGAGCTTGCAAAAAGTTTTCATCTGACCTCCTGTCCCATCCATCAATCTATCCATTTTTGTGTTGATTGATGGATAGATTGATTCTCTTGCATCTTGATTTATTTCTTATTAGTTAGAGGATGAATTTCAGCCCCGATGAACGGAACAAAAACCGTCGTCCTGAAATTCGGTTACGGTACGCTCCGGAGCGTCAGCTTGTCCACCGTCCGGAAAACCGGTGACGGAAAGCCCACACATGGAAAATCCCGTTGTGGTCAAAGTTCGTCCTTTTGCCGCGCTTTCAGCAGCTCCCAGATCTCGGCCTGCCGCGCTTTCAGCTCGGCAACGTCGTCCTCATAGCAGCGCCCGGTACTGTTGATGCGGCGGCAAATCTGGTTGATGTTCGAGGCGGCTCGGCTGACGGCGGCAGCCAACTTTTTCTGTTCGGTGTAATCCACCTTGATGATGTACCCGTCGATGAGCATTTTCCGGGCATACGCGCCGAAGTTGCGGGTGCCAAGTTGATTCATCTTGTGGCGAACTACGCTCAATTCCTGCTCGTTCAGGCAGATTTCCTTGCGGATGGGTCGCGTGCGATTTGGCATATTGAAACACTCCTTTCACAATACAACGGACATTTTTTCTCAAGAACTTGGTAGTGACGAAAAGAAAATTTTGAAGACGAGGGCATTGGCGATTCGTTGCCCCTCACTTTACAACGGACATTTCTTCGTCGAAACGCAGGTATCGAAATGAAAAATTTTCGAAAAATATGCGCCCCTGCTTTTGCGAAAGCGGGAGCGCGTTGTATCTGCGGATATGAGATTTGAGAGAGTAGCAAGCACATCCGGTGTCCGTACACACCGGAAAAATGAGCGTTTCAGCCTTGCAGCTGACGCGCCCATTTTGATTTTTGGGGAAGCCCCAAACCCTTGATCTTTAAGTTGAAAATACTTCCTGAACTTTTCCAAAAAGCCCTTGCTTTTATTCGCTTTGGCGATTATAATTATACTGTGATTTTATAAGCAGACGCAGAACTGAACTGCAACAGGAGTGCTGCCCATGAAGTATTTATCAATCGCGCAAACCGCCGAACGCTGGGGTATCTCCACCCGCCGTATTCAGATTTTGTGCGGCGAGGGGCGTGTCCCCGGCGCTATCCGCATTGGCTCGGTCTGGGGGATCCCAGAGGACGCAGAGAAGCCAGCGGACGCGAGAATCAAGAACGGCAAGTATATCAAGAAGCCCGCCGAAAATGAAAAATGAGCCGCATCATATTAGCGACTCTAACTCGAAATCGTGGTCGCTACTCGGTAGCTCCCTGACCGGAATCCCTTGATTTTATGGAGTTTTTCGGGTATTCTTAACTTAATATTTTTGCTTGTTCTCCCCATCAGTTCTCCCCGTTTTCCGAGGTGCTGATGTTGAGATAAATACGGAGCGGTATCGAAGTGGTCATAACGGGACTGACTCGAAATAATGGGGTCTATTTCCACCTCGCGGGTGCGAATGGGCACACTGATCCCTTGTCACAAATCAACCTAAATCGTCGATTCGACAAACTATAGCAGAGTTCTACAAAGGAGCAACAATTATGAACAAACAACAGCTTGCCAATAAAATCTGGGAATCCGCAAACAAAATGCGATCCAAGATCGAGGCTAACGAATATAAAGACTACATTCTTGGTTTCATCTTCTATAAGTTTCTCTCTGACAAAGAAGTAGATTTTCTAAAAAAGGACGGATATGAAGAAGCTGACCTTCAGGAACATGTACATGAGAACAACGAGGAACTTGTTGATTATTGTCAGCAACACCTTGGCTATTTTATCGCCTATGATAATCTTTTCTCGACATGGCTGGATAAGGGAAATAGCTTTACTGTTGACAATGTGAGAACTGCTCTTTCTGCATTCAATCGCTTGATCAGTGATACGCAGAAAAAGGTGTTCAGCAAAATTTTTAATACACTGGAAACTGGTCTGAGCAAACTTGGTGACAGCACCAGCAATCAAACCAAAGCTATCCGCGACTTGATTCAGCTGATCAAGGACATTCCCACCGATGGCAGGCAGGACTATGATGTTTTAGGCTTTATTTACGAGTATCTGATCAGCAACTTTGCTGCAAATGCTGGTAAGAAGGCCGGTGAGTTTTACACGCCTCATGAAGTGTCCCAGCTCATGTCTGAGATTGTCGCAAACCACTTGAAGGATCGCGAGAAAATCGAAATATATGATCCTACGAGCGGTTCCGGCTCTCTTTTGATCACCATCGGCAAGAGTGCTGCCAAGTACCTGAAGAACAAAGACGGCATCATGTACTATGCGCAGGAGCTGAAGGAAAACACATACAATCTGACCCGTATGAATCTTGTTATGCGCGGCATCAATCCAGCCAATATCTTCACTCGCTGTGGCGATACATTGGAGCAGGACTGGCCTATGTACGATGATGTCACTCAGACGTATAACCCGTTGTATCTGGATGCTGTGGTTTCCAACCCACCGTATTCACAGCACTGGGATCCTTCTCACAAGGAAACCGATCCCCGCTATCGCTATGGCATGGCACCAAAAGGAAAAGCTGACTATGCATTCCTGCTTCATGACCTGTACCATGTAAAACCAGACGGTATTATGACCATCGTCCTCCCTCATGGTGTTCTGTTCCGTGGTGATGCTGTTGGAGGCGCTGATGGACTGGGTGAAGGCGAGGGACGTATTCGCCGAAATCTGATCGAAAATAACAACATCGAAGCAATTATCGGACTGCCCGCAAATATTTTCTATGGCACGGGTATTCCCACCATCATTATGGTTTTACGGCAAAAACGTGAAGCTTCCGATGTGCTTTTTATCGACGCTTCCAAGGGATTCACCAAAGTTGGTAAGACCAACAAACTGATAGCATCGGATATCAAAAAGATTGTCGATGCGATTGCTGCCCGTCCTGAAAGTATTGAAAAATTTGCCAGACTGGTTTCCAAGGAAGAGATTCGCCACAATGGATATAACCTGAACATTCCCCGTTATATCGATTCTTCTGAAGCGGCGGAAACTTGGGATATTTACGCCACCATGTTTGGCGGCATTCCCAACCATGAAATTGATTTTCTGGAACAGTATTGGACTGCGTTCCCTCAGTTGAGAAGTGTTCTGTTTGCCGCCGATGAAACCCCGTATTCAAAATTGGCGGTTGAAAACATCAAAGAAGCTATCGAAGGCAGTGCCGATGTACAAGCGTTCGTTGCAGCACATCAGTCAGCGTTCGCAGATTTTGATACATATCTGGACGGCGAACTGATCGGAAAAATGATGGATCTGAATGTTTCCAAGGCTGAGGATACTATTACGCAGAATATCTTTGGCCGTGTTGCACCGCTTCCCCTGATCGACAAGTATCAGGCGTATCAACTGTTGAATGACAAGTGGAATATAATCTCCACCGATCTTGAAATTATCCAGACGGAGGGTTTTGCGGCCACAAAGCAGGTCGACCCGAATATGGTCATCAAAAAGAAAGACGATAAGGAAGAAGAAGTACAGAACGGCTGGGTAGGCCATGTCATTCCCTTTGATTTGGTGCAGACTAAACTTCTTCGGGAAGATTATGATGCACTCAAGGCAAAAGAAGCCAGATTGGATGAAATTGCCGCTGAACTGACGGAGATCATAGATTCCATTGATGAGGGTGATCGCGGAGAGTTTCTGAATGATGACAATACTGCATTTGTCCCCAAAGCATTTGCAGCAAAACTTGCGGAAATCTATGCAGATATCTCTTCCCCGGAATTGCTTGGCTTGCAGGGATATGCTGCATTGATAGATGCCAAAGCCGGAAAGGCAGCAAAACTGAAATATATTTTTGAGCACAAGGAAGTAAACTGGGCATCTGTAGACGGAAATGCCCCGTATACCAAGGGCAAAGTCGCGGCTTATATGAAAACGCTGCGCGAGGCATATTCCTTCCCGGAAGATTCCTTTGAGGCGAAGATGGTATGTGCTGATAAGCTGATGACGGAAGAAAAAGCCGTCAAAAAGGATGTCAAAGAAAAAACCTATGCGCTCCACATGAAAACCAAAGAAACCATCGAAGGGCTGTCCGATGAACAAGCCCTTGAGTTGCTGCGCCTGAAATGGATTGTTCCGCTGTGCACATCTCTCCGTGCAATGCCGGATGTGATCATCGACACACTGGAAAAATCGGTACAGACGTTGGCGGATAAGTATGCTGTGACTTACTTGGAATTGGATGAGCAGATTCAAAAATCCGAGCAAGTGCTTTCTTCCATGATGGATGATTTGACCGGCAGTGAGTACGACATGAAGGGATTGGCAGAGCTCAAAGCGCTGTTGCGGGGGGATGCAAATGAGTAAAACTGAAAAACCCTCCATTCGTTTTCACGGGTTTGACGACACTTGGGAACAGCGTAAGTTAGGGGATAATATTGCTGAATATACAGAAAAAACAACAATTAACAATCAATATCCTGTTTTAACTTCTTCAAGAAGAGGAATATTTTTTCAAACTGACTATTATGATGGAAATCAAATAGCTTCCGCTGATAATACTGGATATAACATTGTACCGTATGGATATTTTACATATAGGCATATGTCGGATGATGAAATTTTCCATTTTAATATCAATGATATTACAGAAAACGGCATAGTTAGTACACTTTATCCTGTATTTACTACTGATGAAAACCTGGATTCAAGATATTTGCAATATCAGCTGAATTATGGAAAAGAATTTGCAAAATATGCTGTTCTTCAAAAACAAGGTGGCTCTCGTACTTATATGTATTTGAATAAGTTAAAAGAATTACGTCTTACTATACCAAATTTTGTGGAAGAGCAAAAAAAGATTTCAGCATATTTTATGAAATTAGACAACTTTATCACCCTTCATCAGCGTAAGTTTGAAAAGTTGACGAATGTGAAAAAGTCGATGCTCGAAAAGATGTTCCCGCAAAATGGAAGCTGCTATCCCGCAGTTCGCTTCAAGGGATTTACTGGCCCTTGGGAGCGGCGTAAGTTCGGAGATGTGTTTGAAGAATACTCGGAAAAGAATCGGGCGGATCTGCCTCCACTTACAATAATTCAAGGCAGCGGCACAATCAGACGCGACGAGTCAGAACGTGCACTCCAATACGATAAAGCAAGTCTGTCAAACTATAAGGTGGTTAATGAAGGTGACCTTATCGTACATTTAAGATCTTTTGAAGGCGGTTTGGAAAAGGCAAACTCGCAAGGAATTATTAGTCCTGCATATCATACTTTTCACGGGGAAGGCGTTGATTCGAGATTTTACTACACATATTTCAGATCAAAAAATTTTATTGACACAGACTTAAAGCCGCACGTTTACGGTATCAGAGATGGACGGAGTATTGACATTGAAGGTATGAAAACAATAGAAATTCCGTTCACCTCATATCCAGAGCAAAAGCTCATTGGAGATGCGATTGACTCCATAAATACTCTTATTTCCCTCCAACGGCGTGAGTTGGAAAAGCTCCAAAGCATCAAAAAAGCACTGCTTGAAAAAATGTTTGTCTGATACAGGAGGCAAGCTATGGCATTTGAACAGGAAGCTGCTTTTGAAGCGGCGCTCATTAATTTGCTGACAGAAAAATACGGATGGGAGCCGGAAATTCTGCGCTATAAAACAGAAGAAGACCTGATCCAAAACTGGAAACAGATCCTCTTTGAAAACAACCGCGATGTGGACAGGCTGAATGATGTTCCGCTGACCGACGGCGAAATGCAGCAGATTCTTGGCCAGATTACCCGTCTGCGCACGCCGCTGAAACTCAACGGTTTTATCAATGGTAAAACCGTTGCTGTCAAACGCGACAATCCCGCAGATGAACTGCACTTCGGGAAAGAAGTCAGTCTGAAAATCTATGACCGTCAGGAAATTGCCGCCGGTCAGAGCCGCTATCAGATTGCCGAACAGCCGGTATTCAAGGCAAGGAACTCTGTTCTGCCCAACCGCCGGGGTGACTTTATGCTGTTGATCAACGGTATGCCGCTGATTCACTGTGAACTGAAACGCAGCGGTGTCGATGTCAGCCAGGCTACCAATCAGATTGAGAAATATGCACACGAGGGCGTATTTACAGGACTGTTTGCCCTTGTGCAGATTTTTATTGCCATGCAGCCGGATGAAACGGTCTATTTTGCCAACCCCGGCCCGGACGGAAAGTTCAACAAAGACTTTTACTTTCACTGGGCTGACGCCAACAATGAGCCGTTGAACAATTGGAAGGACATTGCACAGTATCTGCTTTCCATCCCTATGGCGCACCAGCTGATCGGCTTCTATACCGTTGCCGACGATACCGACGGTATTTTGAAGGTGATGCGCAGCTATCAGTATTATGCGACTTCTCGTATTACCAGCCGCGTTGCTATGCGCCGATGGGCTGATAGGGATCAGATGGGCGGCTACATCTGGCACACCACCGGTTCCGGAAAAACACTGACCAGCTTCAAATCGGCTCAGTTGATTGCAGCTTCCAAGGATGCCGACAAGGTTGTATTCCTGATGGACAGAGTTGAACTTGGCACGCAATCCCTGTTGGACTATCGCGGGTTTGCCGACGATACAGACTCTGTGCAAGCTACAGAAAACACGGATATTCTCGTAGCAAAACTGCGGAGCGATGATCCTGCAAACACGTTGATTGTCACATCTATTCAGAAAATGAGCCGTGTGGAAGAAGAAAATGGCTTCAATGCGCACGACATCGAACTGATTCAAAATAAACGGGTTGTATTTATCATTGATGAAGCTCATCGTGATGTATTTGGCGAAATGCTGCGGACTATTAAAGAGACTTTCCCGAACGCCATGTTTTTTGGCTTTACCGGCACGCCGATCCACGATGAAAATCAGAAGAAAATGAGCACTACTTCGGATGTGTTCGGCAATGAGCTGCACAGGTACAGCATTGCGGACGGCATCCGTGATAAGAATGTTCTGGGCTTTGATCCATACATGGTGCTAACATACAAAGATCGTGATCTTCGGAAAGCGGTTGCACTTGAAAGAGCTAAGGCAACTACTGAGGCAGAAGCGTTGGCAGACCCTAAAAAGAAAAAAGTCTATCTGCATTATATGGATCACACAAAAGTGCCGATGGCTGGATATGTTCAGGCAGATGGTAGCTATTTGAAAGGCATTGAAGATTATCTGCCTGTTTCTCAGTACGAACGCGAAGAGCATCAGTGTGCCGTAGTTGATGATATTTTGGAAAACTGGACAACCCTAAGCCACGACAGCAAGTTTCATGCGATTTTTGCTACCAGTAGCATTCCAGAGGCAATCCAGTATTATAAACTGTTTAAAGCAAAGGGCAATCTGAAGATTACCGCTTTGTTTGACCCCAGTATTGATAACAATGGTAATGGACTTTTTAAAGAAGAGGGCATTGTTGAAATCATCAAAGATTACAATACCAGATACAGTATGGAGTTCCAAATGGCAACTTATGCAACCTTCAAAAAGGACATTTCCTATCGTCTGGCGCGCAAAGAACAGTACAAAGGAATTGAACATACTCCCGACCAGCAAATTGATCTACTGATCGTTGTCGATCAGATGCTGACTGGTTTTGACTCCAAATGGATCAACACGCTATATTTGGATAAGATTTTGGTTTATGAAAAGTTGATTCAGGCATTCTCACGCACCAATCGTCTCTATGGTCCGGAGAAGCCCTTTGGCACGATTCGTTATTATCGTAAACCGTATACAATGCAGAGAAACATTGAAGAAGCGTTCAAGCTGTATTCCGGTGATAGACCTCTTGGCCTATTTGCCGACAAGCTGGAACACAACCTCGAAAAAATGAATGCGTTGTACGATGATATTGGGAGCATCTTCCGTTCTGCTGGAATTGAGAACTTCGAAAAACTTCCGGTTGATCATACGGAGCGCGGACAATTTGCTAAATTATTCAAGCAGCTTAACAGCTATCTCGAGGCTGCTAAGATACAGGGCTTCACTTGGAATAAGTTGTCCTATGAATTTAAGAACGTTGGCAGAAAAGTGATCATAAATCTGCACCTCGATGAAACCACCTACTTGATTCTTGCTTTACGCTATAAGGAACTGTTCGCTAGCGGTAGTGGAGAAGCCGGTGTTGAGGATGTGCCGTATGAAATTGACTCTTACCTGACGGAAATCAATACTGGTGTAATTGATGCGAACTATATGAACTCCCGGTTCAAAAAGTACATTAAGGCGTTGCAGGATGGCACAGAAACTGCCGCTGTGCTGGATGAACTTCACAAGTCGTTTGCAACGCTCACACAAGAGGAACAAAAATACGCAAACATCTTCCTCCACGATGTCCAGAACGGTGATGTGATAGTTGACGAAGGAAAAACGCTCCGGAATTATATTACAGAGTATATGACCAGCGCCAAAAATGACCAGATCCACCGTTTTGCCACCGCCATCGGAGTTGATGAAACGATACTGCGTAGCTTTATGCAGTCGAAAATCACGGAAGCCAATATCAATGAGTTTGGTAAATTTGACACATTGAAGGCAACCGTGGATACGGAAAAGGCGAAAACCTTCCTTGAAATGATAGAGGGTAAGCCTATCAAGAAATTCCAGATCAACATGAAGATTGACCAAATGCTGAGAAGGTTTATTCTTGAAGGCGGATTTGATATTACATAATAGAGAAAAGGATGCGAAAACACTATGGTGAGCAAAACAAGAAAAGTATCGTTTTATCGTCTATCACTGGAAAAACAAACACTGCTTCCGGGAACGCGCACTGTCCGGGTAACACAATTAAACAACAGCGAAATCGAAGACTGCTTTAGGGGAATATATAACGAAAAAATGCAGGTACTTTCCGATAATCATAAAGCAATTAATATCACGGCTTCAAATGGACACTATGTCATTGAAGCAATATCCTTTGAAGAGCATAGAGCTTTCTTAAAGATCGGTCAGCAAAATCCTTCTAACACTGTTGCTCTGCGAGATCGAACAACATTGGAAACAGAAAATGTACCAATGCGTGAAAGTCAGCTGCTGGAGCTTTATACTTTCTGCCTTATTGATTTTGAGAGCGGAATTGTGAGCTACATTGGAATTAACGGGGCTCCCAAAATTTCAGCTGTCCGCAATTTGTTTGATCAAACGCTTGAACCGGGAGAAAATACTTCTGCCCACCTTGCAGCAATCATGACTGATGATATTCTACAAGTATTAGTTCGGAAGCATATTATCAGCAAGGTATCTGTTACGGTAGCTGTACCTGAAGATCAAATTCTAAGCGACATCGGGCTGGATATTGAAAATTTTGATGCGATTCGAAATGTACGTACAAAAACTGCGACATACATATTGGTAGGTCGCCGCAATAAGAACATATTTACTTCTAGTTCAAAACTCGCCGAAATGATCGCCGCAATAAAAATTAAATTTGGTGATAACCTGCAAGGGCTGACTGCAAACGCAAAGGATTATAACGAAAAATCACAGACATATGATTTGCTGCAATATAACTTTACAAAAACAGTCGTCCTTGGTAGAGAGGACGAAGGTTTGTTGACACTTGATGATTTCAAAGATGCACTCGTAAATACATACGATTTATATAGGACAGAGCTTTTGAGATATTGTCGAAGTTAACCTGAATTGGTGGTGGAATAAATGACAAAGCTAAAAAACTGGATATGGATAGGTTTAGTATTAGTATTGTCAATTGGAGTATCTATTATATTATTTAAAAGCCCTTTCTTCGATATAAGCAAGTTTGAAGAATTGGCTCCGGATTTTCATTATAATGCAATATCTATGTCCGCGATAATTGGAGGCTTTTTATTTACAGGGATTAGCATTCTGATTTCTGTGATTGACAAAGAGCGCATTGAACGATTATGGAATAACAGCTATTTAGACAATCTCTATCGGTCAGCCTTCGTGGGAATGATTGCAAATATCATCACGATTATTGTTGCGTTTTCATTAGTCTTTTTAGACATTCCCTCAAAAGCGGAAGACATCTTTGTTGAGATCGAAATTGCGGCACTAATAATTGGTGTTGTATTCTTTGCGTGGTGTATAAAGTACTTGTTGTTTATAATTTCTAAGCTTAAAACCGAAAAATAAATTTGAGATTGTTGCGAGTCCCTACTGTTCACGCAAAAGTTTCAAAATCCGGGTTGACATCTGCTCGGATTTTGATTATACTACAATTAACCCGAATTGGAGGTTGAATGGCATGAAACAACTGGGTATGCGCCTTCGCGCATTGCGGGAAGGCATTGGCTTATCCCAATCAAAATTCGCCGATGTGATCGGCTCTACGCAGTCCAGCATCAACCGCTATGAAAATGGTCAGGCAACGCCGACCGTTGAGCTTTTGCGCAAATATGCGGATTATTTTGACGTTTCAATGGACTATATCTTTGCCCGCTGTGATGATCCGCATGGCAAGTTGTATGAGGCAAAACCTCCGGTTGACGCGAACAATCCTGAACTGAGGAAGTTTGTTGAGATGTGTTTCGATCCGGAATCACCGATGAATGAAAAGCTGAAAGAAGCAATGCTGAAAATGCTTGGGGAGGCGAAGAAATGAGCAATGAATTAACCCATAATCCGGGACAGTTTGACGAGGTTATCCATATCATCGACAATGCCCGCAGCCGCGCCATGAAAGCAGTCAATGCAGAGCTTATTCAGATGTACTGGGAAATCGGCTCTTATGTCAGCGGTAGAGTGAAAGATGGTGGTTGGGGAAAAAGTGTGGTTGCAGATTTTTCCGAATTTCTGCAAGCGCATTATCCGGGAACAAAGGGATTTTCTGCACAGAACATCTGGCGTATGAAGCAGTTTTATGAGACTTATTGTGACAACGAAAAACTCTCACCACTGGTGAGAGAAATTCCTTGGACAAGCAATCTGCTGATTATGACTGGCTGCAAGACCGATGAAGCACGTGAGTTTTACCTTCGCCTGTGCATTGCAAATCGTTACACGAAACGCGAATTGGATCGTCAGATCGGCAGTATGCTGTATGAGCGGACGATGATCTCTCACGAAAAGCATAAGAACCTGCTTGCTGGGAATGGCGGACTTGCGGCTTTGCGCGATTCCTATGTGTTTGAATTTCTCGACCTTGAAAAACCGTACAAGGAAAAGGATTTGCGGCATCAGATTGTCTCGCATCTGAAAGATTTCATTTTAGAGTTTGGACATGATTTCACTTTTGTTGGCGAAGAATACCGCGTTCAAGTTGGCAACACGGATTTCTTCATTGATTTGCTGTTCTATAACCGTGCATTGTCCTGCCTTGTGGCGATTGAATTAAAGATCGATACCTTCCGACCTGAACATCTGGGACAGCTCAATTTTTATTTGGAAGTACTTGACCGCGATGTGAAGAAGCCAAACGAAAATCCCAGCGTCGGTTTGGTTCTCTGCACCGGCAAAGACGATACCGTGGTTGAATATGCACTTAGCCGGTCCATGTCTCCGACCATGGTAGCAGATTACACGCTGCACTTGCCTGATAAAACCATTCTGCAAAACAAGCTGCGTGAATTGACAGAGCTCGCACTGGAAAGTGGCGAAGGCAACGAGGGTGATGAAGAATGAACGCTGTCATCTATGCCCGCTATTCCTCCGACAGCCAGCGTGAGGAATCCATTGAAGGTCAGCTCCGCGAGTGCCGGGAATATGCCGAGCGCAATGATATGACCGTCGTTGGAACGTATATCGACCGGGCATTATCTGCAAAAACGGCAGATCGACCGGAGTTCCAGCGCATGATCAAGGACAGCGCGAAAGAGCTGTTTGAGATCGTACTCGTATGGAAGCTCGATCGCTTTTCCCGTGACCGTTACGACAGTGCTCACTACAAGCACATTCTGAAAAAGAACGGCGTAAAGGTTATTTCTGCGAAAGAGCATATCTCCGAAGGCCCGGAGGGTATTATTCTGGAGGCAATGCTGGAGGGCTATGCTGAGTTCTATTCTGCTGAGTTATCAGAGAAGATCCATCGTGGGCAGAAAGAGAATGCATTGAAAGGAAAAAACAACGGCGGTGGCGTTCCGCTCGGCTATCTGTTGGACAAGAAAGCACAGAAGCTTGTGATCGATCCCGTGACTGCACCATTAGTGGTTGAGATATTTGAAAAGTATGCTGATGGCAAATCGGTTCGTTCCATTGTTGAGGATTTCAATACCTGCGGACTTAAAACGAAAAAGGGACAGCCGTTCAATATCAATAGTTTCAGCTCTCTGCTGAAAAACCGCAAATACATTGGCGAGTATCGCTATCAGGATGTTGTAATTGAGGGCGGCGTTCCTGCTATCGTTCCGGAAGACCTGTTCAACCGTGTGCAGGAACGCATGGAGAAGAACCGCCATGCTCCCACAATGGCAAAAGCAAGAGAGGACTATCTGCTGACAACAAAGCTGTTCTGCGGCAAATGTGAGCGCATGATGGTTGGTGAAAGCGGCAAGAGCCATACCGGCGCTATGCACTATTATTACAAATGCAGCGGTGCGAAGCGCCTGAAGGATTGCGACAAGAAGGCTGTTCGCAAAGACTGGATTGAACGTGTCGTCGTCCGTCTGACTATGCAGCGTGTCATGGATGAAGAAAAGATCAGCAGGCTTATCGACGCAATTCTTGTTATGCAGGAGCAGGAAGACACGACAACGCCTGCGCTTCGTTCACAGCTTGCAGAAACCGAGTCCTCCATTGGGAACATTCTGAAAGCAATCGAGCAGGGCATTTTCACGCCGTCCACCAAACAGCGGCTTGATGAGCTGGAAGCACGAAAAGAAGAAATCCTTGTGAATATCCAGACTGCTGAACTGCAAAAGCCAAAGCTGACCCGCGAACAGATGACGGCATGGTTTGAGCAGTTCCGTCATGGCGATCCAGCAAACCGTGATTTTCAGAAACGCCTGATTGACACGTTTGTGAACGCAGTGTATGTGTTCGATGATAAACTGGTCTTGACCTATAACTATCAACATGAGACGCAGACGATCCCGCTTGAAGAGATCGAGTCGGCGTTGAGTTCGGATTTTGATGGGGCTACTCCGCCAACAACAGACCGTAAGGCCAACGCCTTACGGTCTTGTTCTATCTATGGTTCAGATACACCTCCCCGCTTCCCACAACAATTAAATCAAGTACACAATTGGCGCCCATTTTCAATACGAAGATGGGCGCTTTTTTATTTTATCAACGAAGGAGGAAAACAGATATGAACGACCACAGTAAGGATTCGCAAACTCGTTACCTCAAAGAAACGGCAATTGTCCTTGCCCGAGAAGGATTTCAGACGGACAGGACTCACACTGATGGGCTGCGTGTCCAGCTTGACGGGGTGCCGCTTTGTGAGGTGACCGATAACGGCGGTATTACCTACCGCAATGAGGATATCAACGAACCGGAACGGATCAATGCCAAAGACAAGGTGCTGGCGGATTTCAACGGCACTGTGCTGGCTGGAGTTCAGAGCAAACACGGAGTCCACTTCGTCACATGGGATTGGGTCTATGGGCACACAGGCGTATCGTCATCAACGGTCTGCGGATCGAAAATGTTCTTTATTATGCTTGTGGCCTTTCGGCCCCGCCAAAAACAGTGAGCCAGAAGAGGCTATTCCAAGAAATTGATGCTGCACAATCAGTAGAAATCTCGAGCATTTTTTTCGCTGAGTTTTTGACAAAGTACCGATGCCATGCGGGAACCATTCGGCGCGTATGCTCTTTCATGCGTCAACATCATATCTGTATATCCAACAATGAGCATATGGATGTTGCCGATGTGGTGGATAGCGCCTCCGACGGCATCCAGCAGAGCCGTACAGCCCCGGGTGAAGTACTCTTTCTCGGTCATGCGAGGCACTCTGCCCAGCGGCAGGCGGTCATGGATGACCACGCTCTCGTTGTCAAAAAGCACCATAGATACCCAAAGCGGCAGAAATGATGTGAAAAACATATGCCATTTAAACCGTCGCCCCATATAATCGCCTCTATATTTTTTCAATGCATAACGCGATTGCAGAGAAAAAACGGAGTTATCGGACTGACGTTTCTATGGAGGACTATGCGGCTGTTATTGTTTCGGCGGACTATGTTGATCCAGAAAAACGGATTATGGCTTCAGTAGATGTGGATGCACTCTGGAGAGTCTGGCCACAGTTGGATGAGAGAGCACAGAATCTGTTGGAAGACAAATATATTCTAGGCATGGGTGACTCAGAAATAGGGAAGGCATTTGGGGTCAGCGCTGCCAGCGTTCGTATGATGCTGACACGAGCCAGAAGTAAAGCCCGCAAGGCCATGGAAGCGGAATTCGGCGGCAAATAAGGCGGCGGCTAAGGTGCTTTTTGCGCTATTATGTCCCAGCTTCATCTCGTTGCTTGGGCATAATAGCCAAAAGCATCTGCCGTCTTTTGTCATATATTACGATTCTTTCGAAAAAAGCGAAAAAACCTGTTGCAAAGTAGCTGCAGCGGAGTTGTACATAGTAGAGACGTAGGCATATGTATTATGTTAGGGGGCTTTATCGCCGCCAACTTCTGCGCATTTCCCGCGGTGTTTATATCCATTGCAGCCGGAGTAGCGGTTGACGGTTTTTTCTATGTGTTAAAGGACCGCTTCCTAAAGGCATACAGAAAGAAGGGTAAAACGTGATCGGTAATATTTCTACTATAGGCTTTATTGTAGTGATGATTGCCTCTGTTGGTTGCATGATAACAGGGCTTTGGATGCTGTTTTCCCGGAAGTATAAGCATGATCCGCGGAATCCCATAGGCGCCAATATTGCTATGCTCCTGATGCCGCTTGGAATAGGATTGCTGGCCTTTAATGAAATCGGCTTTTTCCCGGCGCGATATTACCGCATTTTGATTGTTATTGGAATTGGATTAGGTGGAGGCGGCGCTGAGCTCCTCACGCTTTCTATCGTCCATGTTTGTCGTAAAGGCGGAAAGAAAAAGGACGCAAGAACGGGCATAGTAGGGGCATGCCTTGTTGGAATCTTTTTCCTGGTGATCTTGACGTGCATGATTTTCATGCCTTGGGACAGCAATTAAGAACCAGGAACCCGACCAGAGTGAATAACCGTCCCGGCTGACGGACGTGGCCGTCTTTTGTCGGCCACGTCCGGACAGCAAGCAGCACCTATACCTACGGCAATGCCGATTGGCCGGACCTGCTGACGGCGTTCAATGGGAAGTCCATCACCTACGACGCCATAGGCAACCCCCTGTCCGGCGGCACGTGGACGTATACCTGCAATGGACAAGAATATGTTATATGGGCGTGGAAAGGCGACTACATTAATTTAGGTGCCGGGGCCGAGTTAGGAATTTATACTGGTGGTGAACCGCATTGGCATGTGGACAAGAGCCTTGCAATGTCTATGTACGTAGAAGTGAAATATAACGGTTCAACTATTATTTCGTTCAGCGATTATACCTGGTGGATTACCGGGTTTAACCCCAATTACCAGAATATGAATGCGAGCAGTTTAACGGCTATATTCACTATACGGCTTAACGATCCCGGTATGTATAATGCTTTCCGGGCTTCGAGACCTGCTGGATGGACATTTGCCTTGATGCAAGGATTTGGTATAGCCAGGTTTTACTTTTGATGTTATGAGGTAATTGCTATGAGGAAAGTATGTTTGTTAATGCTGATTATTATGACCCTATTATTAACGTCTTGCTCATCAGGTGACTCAAATATGGTAAGAGATTTATTTATAAAAAATGAGAGAGAGACTGCAAATGAGCGTTTTGAAGCACTAATAGGAGCCATTCAAAATCAAGACAGTGTCGCTCTGAAAGCATTCTTTTCTGAAAAATCACTGAAGGAATCGCAAAATATAGAAGAAACTATCACCGCATTGTTTGACTACTTCCGAGGTGATATGCTTTCATATAATGACTGGGGCGGCCCTGGATCTATAGGTGGGATGAACGAAGATGGTACGGGACGTTATTGGAAATGCCTGTATGCGACTTACGATGTTGAAACGACCCAGGATAAGTACCGCTTTGCCATGGAATATATGCTGCTGGATACCGCAGATGCAGATAATGTGGGTATACGGTCTCTGTACATTATCAGATTAGCCGATGATACAGACCCGCAATTTGCATATCGGGGCGACGAAAAGTATACACCGGGTATTAACATCAACAAGAAAAGTAGAATACCGCATTGAAATGTATTTCTGCAGAACAGCGTGAAACGCCCAGGATGTTGTCCGGAATCTTTCTTCCTACCTTCTGACTCTTTACCACGGCTGACGGCCACGTCCGGACAGCAAGCAGCACCTACGCCTATGACAAGGATAACCGGCTGACCAAGGCGACGGAGGGTGCCATCTCCGCCAACTACACCTATGACAGCTTCAGCCGCATGACGGGCCTGACCTCCAAAAACGGCAGCACCTCCGTGGTCAGCACCGCCGTCACCTATGTGGACCCCAGCTCGTCGGCCACCTCTACCCAGGTGAAAACCTGGAACAACGGCAAGGCTGCGTACACGTACACCTATGACAACAAGGGGAATATCACCTCCATAAGCGATGGAAGCAAGACGGTCACCTATGCCTATGATGCATTTGGCAGACTTGTGGATGTATACGACCCCGTGGCCAAGCAGCACTGCGTTTATACCTATGACGATGGAGGCAATCTTCTTCAGCAAGTAATCTACAAGCCCAAGCAGAGTTCGGGTGGCGGTGGCGGCGATATTGTCATACCGGTCGATCCGCCGGTTGAACCTCCAATAGAAGTCATAGTTGCGGCAGCCCCGGATGATTATGGTTATTACCTGTCCGCAACGGTGAACTATACTTACGGCGACGCCAATTGGCCGGACCTGCTGACGGCGTTCAATGGGAAGTCCATCACCTACGACGCCATAGGCAATCCCCTGTCCGACGGCACATGGACCTACGCCTGGCAGCACGGCCGCCAGCTGGCGTCTATGAGCAAGAGCGGCAGCAGCATCACCTACGGCTACAATGCCGATGGCAAGCGCATTTCCAAGGCCGTCAACGGCACGACGTACAACTATGCCTATCTGGGCGACACCTTGACGGACCTGTCCT
>PPYF01602801.1_pt1 | contig 33122 bp, 38 predicted proteins | sample 1559871 | NCBI WGS metagenome assembly PPYF01 (sample SAMN08240021, study PRJNA423297) | Human gut metagenome, whole genome shotgun sequencing project.
TTAAAAGGACTCAGTCCTGTGCAATACAGAACTAAATCCTTTCAATAATTTATTGTCCAACTTTTTGGGGTCAGTACAGATGGACTCTCGACTTTTTATTTTTTATCAGCCATTGTTAATATTAATTTAAATAACAAATTAATATTAGAGTATCCTTGATTCATTTCCTTATTTTGTATTTCTGACCATGATGTCTGATAATCATTGCTTAAAGCTTTTTCGGAAAATATTTGAATGAGTTTATCAGGACTTTCATCAATTTTATCTAAAAATTCATCTAATGTTTCAGTTTTTTTCTCTCCAGGAATAATTTTATTAAATAATACATGTTCTAAATTAAGGGAGTTATAGTATACAGAATACGGAATAGGAGCTCTTTGTATAAATATTTTATCTGGTGATTTGAGTATATCAGAAATTTTTCTAGCTTTTGTTTGACGACTACGCTGTATAGATTCTTTTTTCTGATTATTTTTACAAACAATAGTTTTATTTTCTAAATCATATTGAAAGCCATCTTTCTGAAACTCTTCATCAATTTGACGGTTAATGGTATAATTATTAACATAAATTCCATCAGTATCCGTAATAAATGCAACATGTACAATATCTTGAGGCTTTAATTTACTATAGTTAAGATAATTTTGAATTTGTTCTTTTAAAATATCTTTGCCACTTTTTTGTTTATTTATAACATCTGTGAAGATATCTCCGTTTTTAACCCTTATATCAATATTAGCATTAGCTGGATTAATTTTGTTTTCATAGTATTCTCTTAGTGGTTCTAAACAATCTTCATCTGTTGTGCCTTCAACAAAAATTAGAAAAATCTTATTTTTGTTCTTATTTGCCAATGTATTTACCTGCCTTTCTTAAAGATCGTCTAATTTTTGATTGATTTTTACCATTGTAGAGCTCTTCATCAGCGCCGCCTAGCTGTATTGAACGTAAGTAAACATCTCGGAGATTATTTGTCGTTTTAACTCCTTTTAATGTAATATAGCGATTTAATTTGTTTGTTGTAGAAAAGCGGATTTGTCGTGGTGGTAACATTTCTAAAATACGTAAATTATGAGAAGTAAAGATTAGTTGCCCCCGTGTATCTTTAGAAAAAATTTGCATTAATTCACCAAGTAAGTATTCAAATATACCTGAGTCTAATTCATCAATTACAGCAATGGTATCTGGACTGTTAAAGACTTCGATTAGAATCCCAATCATACTAATAATCTTTTTGATTCCTTCAGATTCATGAATCAGAGAAAATACTTTTCCGTTTCTATTAGCTAAAAAATGCACAACATGATACTGTATTCCGTTCTCATTAATTTGAGAGTCGCCAACTTTCATTTCTAATGTAAGATTAGGAATAATGGTTGGAATAATCTCATTCATATACTCAATAGTTTCTTTGTATAAATTTATGAGTTCTGATGGAATAGGGCTTCCTCCTTTCATGAGAAAAGCAGGGAGAGTACCTTGGAAACCGTGCGTCTCATCTTGATAATTTATATTTATAGGCATTGTTCCCATTCCAGTCATATTTGCAGTTCGTTGTGTGTAAATTCGAATGTGCTTACAAAAATTATCAAATGTTCTGAATGTTTCTTTTTCGATGGAGTTGTCTTCTTTTAGCTTCTCAATACGATTTTGGAATTCCTTCGAAAAAAGAAAAGAAGTCTTTCCACGCGTAGAAGAGTTAGTAAGCACTTCGATGGCATCAGTACTTAAAATTTTTGATCGAGATTTTAAGTCTCCAAGCATCTCGCTTCGTACTATAGTATTGTTTTTAATATTACTTAATACAGAAAAATCAAATAATCTTTTAAACTGTTCTCGGGGTTTCATATGTTTATAAGAAATATTTTCGTGAGCAACAAAAACATTTTGATCCAAAGTTGATTCATTAGAAATGAATTCTACTTCATATCGAAGCAGAAGATCATTTTCTTTTTCGATTATAATAGTAATTTGTGGATTAATACCTTCCTCTCCGTTAAAAATCCCCCATGTATGTTCTGGAATAGCTTCACCATTGATAAGCGCTTGTAAAATCTCCATTGTATCTACAATAGTTGTTTTTCCAGAACCGTTTTGACCATATATGCCTAAAACATTTATATAACCATTGCTATCGTACAGCTTGAGGTTGCCGTAGTCCACATTTTTTATATGCTTAATTGTAAGTTCTCTCAATTTTGTTGCCATTTTAAATTCTCCTAATTTATTTAAGGTAATTATATCATAAATTAATATTAAATACTAAAAATCGATATAAAAAATATCGATTTTTAAAAAATAAAACACATACAAAAAGAACGAGTTAACTCGTGCTTTTTTACTTCAGATTTTCAGTGGCTGCCTTTACGTCACAGAGTTTATTGAGGCAGTTGTGACATGGGCTTTTTTCTTTGTTTTTAGGCTGTTTTTTAATATCGTGTGGGTAAACGCCGACATACTTTTTAAATAAGCTTGAAAATCGGCTATGTGAAGTGTAGCCAACGGCGATAGCCACTTCTTTGATTTCAAGTTGAGTTGTCATTAAGAGGTGCTCTGCTAGTGCCATACGACGTCGCTGGATGTATTCGGTAATTGTCATATGATATTTGGTTTTAAAAGCTGTTTTTAACTTGGTTTTACTCATCATGGCGATTTTAGCCAGTAAATCCTGTGGAATTGTTGCCATTAAGTGATCGTTGATATAGTGGCGGACATTATCCAAGGCAACACTGTCTTCTTGGCTAATTTCCTGCTCATTTTGTGTAGCATAATAGTTACTAAGTCATTCTTTAGACTTGATTTCATAGAAAAGTTCGCTAGCATAAGAGCCTAGTTTATAATGTAAAATGTCATCAGCAATTTTTCCAAGTCCCGCTCCAAGAAAATGATTGGCTTCTTTGAAAATGTGACACAAATCATCTGGCTTTAATTGATAGCGCCCAACAAGGCAATCGTCGATGATTTTTTGTTTAAAATCAAAACAAACCGCTTGAAAATTAGTACGCTCATGCAGCAAGGTCTGAAGAATCTGATGTTGATTACAAATCATAAAACTATCGTTGCTTGATAGTTGTCGATAGGGTGGTAAAATCTCACCATTTGCTGAAATAATATGAGCTGAAAAAAGTGCAGTATCAGGAAAACGTGACAAGTCGCAACAATAAATAGTCTCTATCATCGCAAGACAAGTAATAACTTTGTCCATGAGGGGCAAAGCGACTACAATTTGGTAATAAAATATCTTTTTCTTTGATATTATCATTAAAAAAGATAGCAGACATAAGGACTCCTTTGGTAAATTGAGGTGTCCTGATAGCTTAATCATTTCAATATCTGTCATGTTTCGATTTTTTTATACGGTAAAAGAAGATTATCGCCAAATCAAGGAAGCTATGTACTTGCAGGAGTTGGTGACTAGTCAATTTTTCTGCCAACCTTTACGCATGATTGAATACCGATTTGTTCCGCACAGCAGATGATGCGGCTACTTCAGTAATAACCAGAGGGATGTCAGTCGGGCAGGAACGTTCAAGTATTTCAAAGAGTCGTTTGAGATTACTTGATTATTTTTGGATGTTTGCCATGTTGGACATCTTAATCTTAATGATTTGGAGTTAAAATGATGTTAAAACTCAATGATTTTTCACTAACTTATGACCAGCCTATCTTAGATGATATCAATCTTAGTTTTAAACTAGGTGTCATCACAGTTCTAACGGGGAGTTCAGGTTGCGGAAAGAGTAGTCTTTTAAAGGCGATTAATGGGGTAATTCCTTATTTTCAGCCTGCTAAGTTATCCTGGTGATATGACTTATGATGAGAAAGATTTGCTTGATTTGGATATGGCTGAAAGAAGTCAAGTAGTGGCTAGTGTTTTTCAAAATTCTAAAATGCAATTTTATGCTGTTAATTCAACGGATGAAATGGCTTTTGCGCTTGAAAATCGTAACATTCCTGCCCAAGATATTTTTGAACGTATCAATTATTACACGGATTTATTAAAAATGCAGGATTTGCTAGACCGTGATATTTTTACTTTATCGGGCGGCGAAAAGCAACGCTTGTTGTTGGCTATGGCAAAAGCTTCCAATAAACTTATCATCGTTTTAGATGAGCCTACAAAAGCAGCTTGTGTCACGGACAAATGACCAAAATGATTGACGATTTACAAGAAATGGCACATAATGAAAAAACAATTATCGTTGTGACGTACTATGAGTTAATCAAGAATTGCAAAGGCAATATTATTGAGTTTGTTGAATAAAAAATCCCCCGCAGTTTAAAAGCTGAGGGGTTATTTAATGTGTGAAAAAAACACTGAATCCGCTTACAAACAATAAAAATCAAGTCTAAAAAACAAAATAGAAGGTGTTTTTAGCAAATTTTATGACAAATGACACGAAGAAAAGACAAAAAAACTCCTAAAAACACTTAAAGTAGGTAAGCTAAGCTATAAAGCCTAAAAAACAGATAAAGAGTCAAAATTTTACCTTATAAAGATTTGCTAAAGACAATTTGCCATTTATCCAGTGAAAAACTTTTTTCGAAAAAAGTTTTTGAGTATGAGAATAGGAAGAACAAGTAGTCCTAAAAAATCTAATCAGTGAAAAAAAGCATAAAATCAAGTGTTTGAGATAAATATAAAAAATCAATATAAAATACTTGTTTCTAAAATTTCTCATTACATCTTTCCGAAAAACTGTAATTTTCTTGAAAAACAAATCTGTCTATGATAAACTACTATTATAAAGACATTTAGGGAGATTTATAGATGAAACGTGAAAAATTACTCGAAAAAATTGATGAACTTAAAACAACCATGCCTTGGTATGTCCTAGACTATTACCAATCAAAACTTTCTGTACCCTACAGTTTTACAACCTTGTACGAATACCTCAAAGAATATAGACGATTTTTCGAATGGATTCTTGAATCTGGTATTTCAAATGTCAATCAGATTGCTGACATTGATTTAAGCACTTTGGAGTATTTATCCAAAAAAGATATGGAATCCTTCGTTCTTTATCTTCGTGAACGTCCTTCGTTAAATACCTATTCAACCAATCAAGGAGTTTCACAAACCACTATCAATCGTACCTTATCAGCACTTTCGAGCTTATTTAAGTACCTGACAGAAGAGGTCGAGGATGAAAATGGTGACCCCTACTTCTATCGAAATGTCATGAAAAAGATATCAACGAAGAAAAAGAAAGAAACCCTGGCAGCTCGCGCTGAAAATATTAAAGGAAAGCTCTTCTTAGGTGATGAAACAATGGCCTTTATCGAGTATATCGATAAAGAGTACCAAAATAAGCTCTCTCACCGTGCCCTCTCCTCCTTCCAGAAGAACAAGGAGCGAGATTTGGCAATTATCGCCCTTCTTCTTGCCTCTGGTGTTCGTCTTTCTGAGGCTGTTAATCTTGATTTGAAGGATTTACATCTGAATATGATGGTTATCGAAGTCACTCGTAAGGGGGGTAAACGCGATTCTGTGAATATTGCTGCTTTTGCCAAACCTTACCTTGAGGAGTATTTAAAAATTCGAGCGCCACGCTATAAAGCAGAAAAACAAGATCAGGCTTTATTTTTAACGGAATACCGTGGTGTTCCAAATCGTATCGATGCATCAAGTATCGAAAAATTAGTAGCCAAATACTCACAGGATTTCAAAGTACGTGTAACACCCCACAAGCTCCGTCACACTCTAGCAACGCGATTGTATAGCGCTACTAAATCTCAAGTTTTGGTCAGCCACCAATTGGGACATGCTAGCACCCAGGTAACTGACTTATATACCCACATCGTTAACGATGAACAAAAGAATGCCCTTGATAAATTGTAAAAAGTAATCTGGGCTGTACTGTAATGAGTCCAGATTTTTATATATAAGCTTTAATTTCAAAGATAGTAAAATCTTTATTTTACATAAATAATATTATGTTTCTAAGATTAAACTTCTAAAGGTTTAAAGTTTCCAATGATTTTTCCAATAATATGTGGATTTTCATCGTATGGAACGAATTTATCAGCGTAATGATTATTAAGAGAAACCAAACGCAAACCCTCTTCTTCACGGTAAACTTTTTTGATATAGGTTTGCCCATCCCAATCAACCGCATAAATGGCACCATCGTAATCAAATCCTGTTTGTTTGATGAGAACGACTTCTCCATTAAGATAAGTTGGTTCCATTGAATCACCAAATACCCAAGAGGCAAAGTCATAATCTAGTTGCTCATCGTAAAAGACGGTATCATAATTGCCATCCCCAAAATAAGAATAACCAGTACCTGCAGATAATTTTTCGAAGACCTTATAGGCATAAAGTTTTGGTAAAGGTTTGATGATTTCTTGTTCTTTGAGTAGTTCTTCAGCGTAATTTTCTAGTTTAACTTGGTTGTCAGGATTAAGTTTTAAGAAGATATTAACGATATCATGTTCAGAAAGAAAATACGTTGGATCAACTTTAAAAATCTGACTTAGTTGCTTTAAATTTTTTTGGTTGGGTTTTGTTTTTCCGTTCTCCCAATTAAAATACGAAGCTCTTGATAACTGTAATAACTTCGCTAAATCAGCTTGCGAATAACCTTTTTCTTGTCATATCTTTTTTAATTTTTCTCCAGAAAACATAAGTTCCTTTCTGTTAGTTTATAAACTAACAACACTATAAAAAATAATCAGAAAAAAGCAAGACAAAATCTTCTTGCTTAACGTTTTTTCGGAGTGATTAACACGTGCGTTCCTTGATCAATTTGGCTTTGAATATTGATATCGAGACTAAGGCTATCTAGAACTTGTTTTGTCATGTAAAGTCCCAATCCTGTAGCTTTTTGGTGTTCGTGCCCGTTAAAACCAGTAAAGCCTTCTTCAAAAATCCGTGGCAAATCTTCTTCTAGTATTCCACTACCATCATCTGATATTTCAATACTAGCTTGAGAAATGCGGATGATGATTTTGCCGTTATCTTTCGAATACTTAATGGCATTATCAATTATTTGTGTCAGTGCGAAGGTCACCCATTTTTTATCAGACTTGAGTTCCCAATCACCTGTCACCTCAACAGAGAGGTGTTTTAACAAACAAGGAATGCGGTATTTTTTGATAATTGAGATTGTAATCTCCTTGACGGACAGTCTTTCAAAACGAAAATCATCTTTATTTTGACTGAATTTTAAATAATTTAATAGGGTGTCTAAATAGTTTTGAAGACGATTTAGTTGTTGTTCGACTTCTTTTGATTCAAGTTGATTAGTCTGTGCCATCAATGATAAAGCTGATAGAGGAACTTTCATTTGGTGAGACCACATTTTGATGAGATTCTGAGTATCTTCCATCTGTGTCTGAATAGCTAGAACATCGCTGGCATGCGCTTCTTTTTGTTTACAAATAATAGCTTTAAAAGCTTTTTCTGATGGTAGATTGAAGTCATCTAATTCTTTTACATAAATAAATTGTTGTAAAATTATCTGTTTCTTTTTAAATTTGAAGTACTGCCAAATGCTAATGAAAATTAGTATTGTGATACTAATGCTAAAGCTTATTCTGAAGTAAGTTACGGGCAAGTGGAATAACATAAAGGTCAGTAAAAATGAAATGGTCAATATGGCATAGGTAAGGTACCAAATACCAAATTCTTTAAAAAATTGTCGTATCATTTTAGAAGATAGCCGACTCCTCTCACAGTATGAATGCGATCAAATCCTAATGGTTGTACTTTTTTGCGCAAACGAGTCATGTTGACACTTAAGGTGTTTTGGTCAATAAAACTTTCATTTTCCCACAATTTCTCTAGCAGCTCTTCCTTTGGCACCACTTGATTTTGGTGTTCAAATAAAATGCTAAGGATTTTGTTTTCAGTCGGAGAAAGATTAATTTGCTTACTCCCATTTGATAGAATTCCTTCACGGGATAACGAAAATTCATCGAGTTGATAACTGTCAGAAGTGAATTGATAAGCTCTGCGCAAAAAAGCTGATATCTTAGCATCTAAGATGGCTAATGAGAAGGGTTTAGAAATGAAATCATCTCCTCCCATATTCAATGCCATGACGGTATCCATTTCATCATCACTGGATGAAATAAATATGATTGGCAAGGTCATGGTTTTACGAATCTCAGTCGTCCAATAGAAACCATTAAAATAGGGCAAAGTGATATCCATTAGAATCAAATCCGGGGTGATTTCTTCGATTTCTTGCTTAATCGCACGAAAATTATTAACACTATAGACATCATAAACTTTGCTTAAATGCTGTTTTAATAAGGATACAATGGTATTGTCATCTTCTACGATATAAATTTTTCCTTGTTTCATAGTTTCATTTTAGCAAAAAATGGTCTTTACGACCATTTTCAGCTGAGTTTCTTATCAAAATAATTGTATGTAGTTTTGTCTTGTTAAAGAAAGTAGTTTTTTATTAACGTTCGATAATCTTGTAGTAAGTTCGACTAGTTAATTTGTAGATAAAGAAGTAAATGATAATGATACAAAATATTGTAATACCACTGATAATCAGTGTACCTGATCCTTCTACTCCAAAGAGTAAAAGCATTTGTTTTAACATAGTTAAGGCGACAATAAAGTGGACAATAGCAAAGCCGAGTGGCATAAAGAACATTAGCAATGTTTGTGAGTTAATAGCCTGTTTGACAGCTTCTTTACTCATGCCGACTTCTTGGAGAATCTTATAAGATTTTTTATCTTCAATTCCTTCGGTACGTTGCTTGTAGTAAATAATCAAGGCTGCACCAAGCAAGAAACTAAGCCCAAGCAAGAATCCAGTGAAGAGGAAACCACCTGTAACGGTATATAGGGTATCCATGTATCCTTTTCTCGTCTCAACATCTCCCTGAATAGAGTCATCTTTTGAAGCAGAATCAATTGATTTATTAATTGTTGAGACTTCGTTTGGTGAGAGGTTAACAAAGGCTGAATAAGAATGTTGAGCCATCAACTCATGTTCTTTGAAAAGATTTATAACTTCTTGCATGACTGAATCATTACTGAAGATAATAACTCCAGGATTATAACTATTTTTAATTTCAGGGAAGTTAATGTTCTTAAAGTTTTTTACGTTTTCAAATTTTCTATCAAACAAAGTCAATGTTTCAAGTTGGCTATCACCTTTTTGTTTGTAAAAGGCAACTTGATTATCTTCTAAGTCAGGCATATCATTATCAAAAGATTTGATAACATCTTGTGTTGTAAGATAGATAGAGCCAAATTTATTAATTTCTGGATGTTTGACTAAATCATCGGTCAATGTCAGTGATTTACCAGTTGGAATGGAAAACATTGATGATACAGTTTGATAAATGATGTATTCATCGTCAGGCTTGTTGAGTTTGTCTGTAACTTGCTCTTGGAATTTTTCCTTAAGCTCCCCTTCTGAGACTACTTTGGCATTTGGATCAGTATAGCCATAATCAGCAAATGTAATTTTTGTATTTTTTGGAAACATTTCATTTGCTTGTTTCTGACTACTAAAATACAAACTTGATGTTGTGGCAATGGTTACAAAAGACATTGTAGCTAGCAAAGTGATGTTAGCAAGCCCGATAGCATTTTCTTTCATTCTGAAAATCATCTGCGATGTTGTCACAAAGTGTTTTGGTTTGTAAAAATAGTTTTTATTTTTACGACGTCGTTTAAGATACCAAGTCATAAAGCTAACGTAAAAGAGGTAAGTACCAATAATTACCAAAACAACTGCGATAAAGAAACGATAGACAACAACTAGTGCAGTAACTGTTTGAGAGGAAATAGATAGATAATAACCTGAGCCAAGACTGATAAGACTTAGTAGGGCAAAAAGAATATTACCACGAGGTTCTTTTTCACCTTTCTCTTGGCGTTTAAACAAAGCAAGAGGTGATGAACGATAAATGATAACAATATTAATGACTTCTAGCAAAGCAAAGATAGCGGCGAAGGCTACTGATGCCAAAATAAATGCTAGCGGCGATAATCCAATAATGAATTTATTATAGTGCAAAAGATTCACAAAGATAAGGTAAAAAACTTGTGAAAAGACTGCGGAAAGCACACTACCAAGTAAGATAACACCTATAAAAATAATTGCTAATTCGATAGATGATACCAGACCAACTTGACTTCGGTTCATCCCAAGGATATTGTAAAGACCAAACTCTCTACTTCTTTGCTTGAGCAAGAAATTATAACTATAGATTTCCATGATGACGGTAAAAATCATCAGAACAACGATTGCAAGTCCTAAAACAGTATTACTGTACTGCATCTCCATTGATACTGGACTATAAATAAGCAATAACGTTGAACAGTCAAGGACGAAAAGTACCACACTGGCAAGTAAAAATGGTCCAAAAATATCAAGTGACTTTTTCAAATTTGACCAAGCTAATTTAGCATAGAACATCTTACTCACCTCCTAGAAGGGCTGTCATCGCAAGTGAAATGTCTTTACTGAATTCTTGATTGGTTTTATTGCCACGGTAAATTTGGTGGAAAATACGACCGTCTTTGATGAACAACACACGTTTGGCATGACTTGCTGCATTTGCTGAGTGAGTTACCATAAGAAGTGTTTGACCATAGCTGTTAATGTCTTCGAAAAGATTTAAGATATCTTCAGAATTGCGATAATCTAGTGCTGCTGTTGGTTCATCAGCTAAAAGCAATTGCGGATTTGTTATCAAACTACGAGCAATCGCAACACGTTGTTTTTGACCACCAGAAAGTTCAAATGGACGTTTTTCTAGCAACTCTTCAATGTGTAATTTTGGCGCTAGCCTTGTAATACGTTTTTCCATTTCTTGATAAGGAAGGCGCCCAAGTACTAGTGGCAAGAAAATATTATCCTTGACTGATAGGGTGTCCAATAAGTTAAAATCTTGAAAGACAAAGCCGAGATTTTTCAAACGGAATTCAGCAAGTTTACTTTCTTTGATTTTAGTGATTTCTTCCCCGTTTAAAATAACTGATCCATTGGTTGGCTTTTCTAGTGTTGCTAAGATATTTAGCAAGGTTGTTTTACCTGATCCTGATTCTCCCATAATGGCGATGAACTCATTTTCATCAACCTTAAAATCAACGTCTTGCAGTGCGCGCGTCACTTCTTTTGAAAAGCGCGTGCGAAAAACTTTCTCGAGGTGATTGATTTCCAGTAACATAATTTCTCCTTTTTTTCATTATACCCTTTCAAGCTCAGAAATGCTTAGTTAATTTTTTGCTTTTGAAAACTTTTTAGCGCTTTTTTAGCGGTCTTCTACCGCTCCAGTACCAAAAAGCTAAGCTTGCTACTCCTACTATGATGATAAATAGAATGCTTATCAGACTATATAATTCAACCATTTTAAGCACCTCCTTTTACTTTGTTATACGAAAGGCATATGAGATGATATAAACAATAGATCCCAGAAATAGCAATACAATCCAAATGAAAAAATGAATCCATAGGCTAAGATAGTGTTTAATTTCTTCTTTCATATACTGCTACTCCTTTCTTATTGATATCTTTAGTTTATCGGAAATCAGCTCTTTCTTTCTTACAGTTTTGGGGATGAAACCTTACAAAAATGTAAGAAAAACACAGAAGCTACTGCTTCTGTGTTTTATATTATCTTACAAGTTTTGTGCAATCTGTTTTAGGTAAGCATGACTTTCGAGCTGTTCAACTGGATTAGTTAGGTCTTTTAAGTTAATTTCGTAGATGCTACTTGCTGTCTCATTAAAGAGTGGCAAAGCTTTCGCCCAATCAATTTTTCCGTGACCAAGTGTCAGGCTATCATGGGTTTCTCCCAGAGAATCCACTAAATGGTAATGAACGATATGATCCTTCAAAGTCTTTAGAGACTGTTGAAGAGCCTCGTTATCACCGTGAAGATAAATAAAAGCATGTGAAATATCGTAAGCTAGAGGATAACCTTTTTCAGCAAGCAAGTGATCAAAATCAGGATTTCCATATGAATAGAGTTTTGAAATACCATTTTCAAACATGATATAGTCTTTGCCAATATGACAAAAGTGATCCATGCGAGAGAAAAGATACTGACGAGCATCCTCGATTGAAGCAAAAGGTTCTAATAGTTCAGCTTCTTCTAACTCGTAAGAGCCGTGAACCAGCACTTTACAGTCGTATTTTTTTGCTAAATCAAGTAATTTTTGTGTTGAAAAATCGATAAAGTTAACCAATTCAGCATTATTTTTTGGATGAGCTACTAATTCCAAACGCTTTCCTTGGTACTTCATAGGGTGATGAAGAACAATAGTCTTTACACTACTTGATTTGACTTTTTGAATGGCTTCTTCAAGTTTTTCTAAACTATCAGCTGTATAATCAACTTCGCTTGTAAAAAATTCAAAAACATCTGGATGATATTTTAGACGACTAGCTACTTGCTCTGGAGCAGAGCTAGCTTTTAATCCTAATTGAATTGGAAACATGATGTCACCTCTTCTTTGATTAGTAGGTTTAAACGTTAAGGTATTCTTCTAAGTCTTTCAAAGCACGTTCAGCAACTTTTTCGTAACGTTCTTTTTTATCACGGATACGTGGTCCTTCGAGTTCTTTAACGATACCAAAGTTAACGTTCATTGGTTGGAAATGTTTGCTTTCAGCGTGAGTGATGTAGTGTGGTAAAGCTCCAATAGCTGTTGTTTGTGGGAAGATAACAGGTTCTTCGCCTTTGAAACGACGCACAGCATTGATACCAGCTACAAGACCTGATGCAGCAGATTCAACATAACCTTCAACACCAGTCATTTGACCAGCGAAGAAAAGATTTGGATTTTGACGTGTAGCAAATGTTTCTGTCAAAAGGTTTGGTGAATCCATGTATGAGTTACGGTGCATAACGCCGTAGCGGACAAATTCAGCATTTTCGAGGCCTGGAATCATACGGAACACACGTTTTTGTTCTCCCCATTTAAGGTGTGTTTGGAAACCAACGATGTTAAATAAGCTACCAGCTGCATTGTCTTGACGCAATTGAACAACGGCATAAGGTGTTTTAAACTCGCCATCACGTGGTCCTTTGTAATCTTCTGGGTATTCTAGTCCGACAGGTTTCATAGGACCATAGAGCAATGTTTTAATGCCTCGTTTTGCCATGACTTCGATTGGCATACAACCTTCGAAGTATTTTTCTTTTTCAAATGAATTTAGTGGTGCTTCTTCAGCATTGACAAGTGCTTCATGGAAAGCCATGAATTCTTCTTTTGTCATTGGACAGTTTAGATAAGCTGCTTCCCCTTTATCGTAACGTGATTTTAGGTAGATTTTGTCCATGTCGATAGAACTTTTATCAACAATCGGTGCTGCTGCATCGTAGAAATAGAAACCGTCACCACCGTTTAATTCGTGGATTTTTGCAGCTAAAGCATCTGAAGTAAGTGGTCCACTAGCGATAACTGTAATGGCATCGTCTGGGATTTCAGTGATTTCTTCGCGAATGACTTCGATAAGTGGGTGGTTTGTGACTTCGTCAGTTACCATTTGTGAGAAACCGTCGCGGTCAACCGCAAGAGCGCCACCAGCAGGGACGCGCGTGCTTTCAGCGGCTTTCATGATAACAGAATCCAAACGGCGCATTTCTTCTTTCAAAAGACCAACAGCGTTTGTTAAACTGTCGCCACGAAGCGAATTTGAGCAGACAAGTTCAGCGAATTTATCTGTTTTATGCTGAGGTGTTGGTTTAACCCCACGCATTTCATAAAGTTTAACTGGAATACCGCGCTTAGCAATCTGATAAGCAGCTTCAGAGCCAGCTAAACCAGCTCCAATAACGTTAATGTGTGATGATTGAGACAATATACTAATACCTCCAAAAATGAGCTTAGAGAAGCTTAAAACTCATTTTCCAGATGTGGGAGTTTGCCCATATCTGAATCTTTCTATTTTTGATACCAGACTATCATAACATAAAATCAGTGAAATACAAATAAAATATTAAATCGATAGATATAACTAAAATTATGTAAATAATTTAACGAATTTCTTTTTTTATCGTTAGAAAAGGCAAATCCAAGCAGCTAGTAAAACACTAGATATGCTGAAAAGTGATCCAATTAAGTAGTATTCTGCAAAAGTAGGACTTTCAGATATTTTATTGTAGCGAGCAATCGATTTCGCTGTAAAGACCAGCCCGATTGAGGCAAATTGATTAAAGATGATGCAAATACTCATGATAACACGTTCTAAAAGTCCGATGGTTGCTCCTGCACCTGGAATGGTATCCAATTTTTGATTGTCTTGTGGCTGATATTTTTGAAAGAAAATCTTGAAAACAACATTTGTTGGCTTAGTGATGAGAACAAGAAATAAAATCAGATTTAAAACTTGTGCAGTTACAGCATTGACAGTCAGATAAGGACAAAAAATACTTCCTGTCAATAAAACGATAATCACTAAGTGAAGCATCTGATCTGCTAAAAATGTCCACATAGTGCTGAGATGAAGGCACTTAGCGACACTCGATTTTCCAAAATCAATGATAGCATGGCTAAGTAAGATAAGCAGACTCGTCAACCATAGACTTGGTAAAAAGCAAGTTAGTAAAATCAGAGGAAAAGCTACTCCTAGAAGATGAAGCAAAAGGTACTTTTTATCAGTATTTTTACGGTCAGCCACCTTTTGACTTTACAGTTGGAAATCAGATAAAAAATGACAGATTAACAACAAGGTCAAAACAGGATGCTGTGTCAAATATTGTGAAAGTCCAGTGATAGGCATTAAGCTAACTCCTCTCCATAGTGTTTAAGACAATTTAAAGCTGTTTTTCGTGCACGAAGATATACTTTAATATTGCTGCTTTTAAGACGTTTTGATAAGGCGCTGGTCGTTAATGCTAAGCGTTTAGCAAGCATTTGTTGATCGAACTGCTCATTGTAAATTCCAAGTGCTAATAACTCTTTTAAGATGATTTCTTGACTTGCTCGCCAGTCTGATTTAATAGCTTCGCTGCTTGCAATCAAGGTATTAACGATATTGACTTGATTCTCATCATCAAAAGAAACCGCAATTTGTGTATTACCGTAGTCATTTTTTTGATGAATATAGTTAATGGCTTTTCTGGCATGCCAGTATGCTGGACCATCAGCGCCAATACTTTGTTCGGGATTGATGTCTGTTAGAATTTTTCCCATTCCAATCCCAAAACGCACCTGGTAAGGCTTCATGGCCAGATTGATACGGTCAATGATTTGAAATAAAGGAGCATCAAGACTCAGTAATCCTTGAAATTCATCTCCTAATGTAATGGATAATTTGGATGCCAAAACTGCTTGAAATTCATTGTTCAAATCAGCTAAGCAAGATTCCAGTGATTTTTGAACTTGGTAGTGATTATCGATTTTTTTTGAACCAATAATGTCGCCAATTAATGCAAAATAATTCATAGGCCACCTCTCTTATAGGTCTATTATAACAGACTTATTCAAAAAAGTCTGTTATAACGGAAATTATTTAAAAAGTCTATTATAATGACAATAAAAATTGACCTAAAAAAACCTCGCAAAGAAAATTTGCAAGGTTTGAAGGATTTATTTAACTTTTGCTTCTGCGTAGTCGCATTCTTCATTGCTGCAGACGACTTGTTTACCACCGCCACGAATTTTCTTCTCAACGAGGAATTGACCACATTTTGGACAAGAACGTCCGACTGGTTTGTCCCATGAAGTGAATTCACACTCAGGATATCGGTCACAGCCATAGAAAAGACGATTACGTTTTGTCTTACGTTCAATCACTTGACCTTCGCCACAAATTGGACAAGTCACACCAATTTCTTTTGTGATGGCTTTGGTGTTGTGACATTCTGGGAAATTACTACATGCGTAGAATTTACCATAGCGTCCTAATTTGATTACCATTGGGTGTCCACAAACGTCACAGTCAAAACCAGCAGGCTCATCTTTGATTTGAATTTTTTCAATTTCAGTTTCTGCTTTTGCTAGTTCTTTTTCAAATGGTTTGTAGAAAGCATCAATGACTTTTTGCCATTGTTCTTTTCCTTCTTCGACTTCATCAAGTTTACCTTCCATGTCAGCGGTAAATTTGACATCAACGATATCAGGGAAGAATTCAACAATCAAGTTATTGACGATTTCACCCAATTCAGTTGGTTCGAAGCGTTTTGAAACCAAGCGAACGTAGTAACGTCTTTGGATAACATCAAGTGTTGGTGCATAAGTTGATGGACGTCCAACACCGTTTTCTTCAAGCGTTTTGATTAATGTGGCTTCAGAATAACGTGCTGGTGGTTGAGTGAAGTGTTGTTCAGGGTTTGTTGAAACTTTCTTAACAACATCACCTTCAACCATGTCAGGCAACATTTTATTCTTATCAGAATCATTATAGACAGCTAAGTAACCGTCAAATTTGACTTTACTACCGTTAGCTATGAAGCGAACGCCATTTTGCTCCAAGTTAACTTTCATGGTATCAAACACCGCAGCTGTCATTTGACTTGCGACAAATCGATTCCAAATCAATGTGTAGAGTTTCAATTGGTCTTTGTCTAAGTGTTTTGCGATAGATTCTGGTGTTAGGTTAACGTTTGATGGGCGAATAGCCTCGTGGGCATCTTGAGCACCTGAAGCATTTTTCACACGGCTACCGTGTTTAGAATAATTTTCGCCGAAACGTTCTGTAATGAAACCTGCAGCATCATTTTGCGCAACAGGACTGATACGTGTAGAGTCAGTACGCATATAAGTAATCAAACCTTGAGTACCGCTCTTGCCAAGGTTAATCCCTTCGTATAACTGTTGAGCAACCATCATAGTCTTACGTGTACGGAAGTTAATTTTGTTAGCAGCATCTTGTTGAAGAGATGATGTTGTATATGGAAGTGGTGCGTTACGACGACGCTCTTTCTTTTCAACTTTTGCTACGTTAAACTCATCACTCGTAAGTCGGGCAAGAACTGCTTGCACATCTTCGTTAGTGTTGAGTTTTAATTTTTTACCATCAATGCCATAAAAGGCTGCTTGGAATTTCTTAGTTCCTTTTTTGAAGAATCCATCAATCGTCCAGTATTCTTCAGGTTTAAAGTTTTTAATCTCATTCTCACGGTCGATAATGAGTTTCAATGCGACAGATTGAACACGACCCGCAGAAAGACCTTTTTTAACTTTTTTCCAAAGCAATGGTGAGATAGAATAACCAACAATACGGTCAAGAACTCGACGGGCTTGTTGCGCATCTACCAAATCCATGTCAATCTGACGTGGTTCAACGAAGGCATTTTTAACAGCATCTTTAGTGATTTCATTGAAAACAACACGGTTTTTATCATTTTCGTCAAGTCCCAAAATGTGTGCCAAATGCCATGAAATAGCTTCTCCCTCACGGTCCGGGTCACTTGCAAGATAAACTTTTTTAGATTTTTTAGCCTCTTTTTTCAAATCGTTAATTAGAGGACCTTTACCACGGATATTGATATACTGCGGTTTATAGTTATTTTCAAAATCAATAGACATGCTTGATTTTTTCAAATCACGGATATGACCAACTGAAGCGACAACTTTGTAGTTGCGTCCTAGATATTTTTCAATGGTTTTTGCTTTAGCTGGTGATTCCACAATAACCAAGTTTTTCTTGGCAGCTGTTTTTTTCTTTGTTGTTTTTTTACTTGTCTTTTTAACAGCTGTTTGGGCTTTTGTAGTAGTCGTTGCCATAAGCTCACTTCCTATCAGTAATAAACTTATAACATGATACCCCGCTTTTTCCAAACTGTCAATAAAAAAGTTATATTCAATAGAAAAAACTTGTTTACAATTGGTACTCTGAAAGGACATCTAATCCTGATGTGATGCACTTTGCGCCTTCTTTGATTAAATGATGACATCCGTCAGATTTTCCGTCTAAAATATTACCTGGAATGGCAAAAACGTCTCGTCCTTCTTCTAGGGCTCGTTCACAAGTAATTAAGCTGCCAGATCGCAATTTAGCTTCTGCTACTATGACGCCTTGGGATAATCCTGCGATAATGCGATTGCGTTTTGGAAAATGGTATTTTAGTGGCGCTTCTGATGCTGTGTATTCGCTCAAGATTAAGTGATTTTTTCCAAGATACTCCTGCAACTGCTTATTTTCTTTGGGATAATAGACGTCAAGACCACAACCAATAACTGCTATTGTCGCTCCGCCATTTTTTAGTGCTGAAATATGTGCACTGGTATCTATCCCCCTAGCTAAGCCACTAACAATGACGAATTGATTTCCAAGTTCTTTGATGATTTTTTGAACGGACTTGGTTCCTATCTGTGTGGCTGTGCGTGCTCCTACTACTGCTATTTTCGGACGATTGAGCAAATCAATATTGCCTTGATAAAAAAGCAAAACAGGCGGATTATAAGAGTGTTTTAATTCCAGCGGATAGTCGTCATCTAGTATTGAAATACTAGGGTATTGATTAAAGACTTTTCGCAAAGTTTTACTATCCAAATCTTTGTATTTTTCCATAAATAAAATAGGATTCTTACATTTGGACACAACTGCCATATCTCGCAAGGAAAGAGATTTCTTTTCTTGCTTTTGATATTCTAAAACGGCTAGAATGTTGAGATTTGTTAGTCCTGCTTGTTTTAATTTAAATAGTTCAAAGTTATTCATTAGTCACCTCACTACTTTTCTATTCGAAAAAAAGTCCTATAACCATAGGACTTTGTGAGAGTTTTTTTGAGTTAATCTAATGTTTTGATGATTTTAGCTGGATTTCCAGCGATAACCACATTATCTCCAAATGATTTAGTTACAACAGCGCCAGCACCAACGACGACATTATTACCTAAAGTGATACCTGGTAGAATGGTTACCCCACCACCAAGCCATACATTATCACCAATAGTGATTGGTGCTCCATATTCCAAACCAGAAATACGTTCTTTCGCATCTAGTGGGTGAAGAGGAGTTAAAAACTGACAATTCGGACCAATCATAGCGTTGTCTCCAATGTGAATCTCGCAGACATCTAACATGGTACAGTTATAATTAGCGAAAAAGTTCTCACCAACGTAGATATTTGACCCATAATCGCAGACAAAACGCTGCTCCATTAGTAAGTTATCGCCTGTAGAACCAAATAATGATTTGATAATTTCTTTACGTTTCTGACGGTCTTCTTCATTATTAAAGAGAGTGATTTGTTTACGGGCGTGTAAACGCATGGCAAGTAGATCACTGTCACCCGCATCATATAGCTGACCAGCTAGCATTTTTTCTTTTTCGCTTGTCATTTAGTTCTCCTTCAACATGGATTTAATCGGTTCAAATGTTTTACGGTGAATTGGTGTAATACCGTGTTCTTTGAGACCTGCAAGATGATCTTTAGTACCATAACCAACATTTTTTTCAAAAGCATAGCCAGGATACTCTTTGGCGTAATCTGCCATCATGCGGTCACGAGTGACTTTAGCAACGATAGAAGCTGCCGCAATTGAGAGAGAATTAGCATCTCCTTTGATGAGTGATTGCTGTGGGATGTCAGTGTCTAAGTGCATGGCATCAATCAAAAGATAATCAGGCTTAGTCACTTGTCCCTTGATTTGGTCAATTGCTTGGAGCATACCAACTTTTGTCGCTTCATAAATGTTGATATCATCGATGATAGTATTATCAATTACACCAATACCAACTCCTAAAGCACGCGCAAGGACTTCTTCATAAATTTCCTCGTGATGCTTTTTAGGGATTTTTTTAGAATCATTAAGATGTTTGATTTTACAATTCTTAGAAAGGATGACGCAAGCAGTCACCACTGGTCCAGCAAGAGGGCCACGGCCAACTTCATCAATTCCTGCGATAGCTTGGTAGTCTGCTTGATAAAGCTCTTTTTCGTAGCGCAGCATATGTTCTAAGCGCAAGTCTTCGTCGATATTGGCTTGAATAGCCTTTTTACGCTGGATGATAGCTTTTTGCACGCCTGCTCGGCTATCTTTCTCGTAGGCTTGCCAGCGTGTATCGTCAAGACTGTCAATGTCAGCTAGCGCTTCTTTGATTTCTTTAACAGTCGCCATTTTCAACCTCTTCTACAATGTCTAATGTATAGCGTCCAAGTTTACCTTCACGAACATCTTTGACAAAAAGAGCGTAAAAACGGTCATAGTCATCACGGAAACCAAGTTTTTGTGTCATGGCTATGATAATTTCTGGTGCCTCTTCTTCCAAGTCAATGCCTTTATAACGTTCAATCAAACGTTCTGGATAATGTTCTTTGAAGAAATTAAGTCCAAAGATAGTTACTTCGTCCATTGGTAAGAGTTGGTCTTTGATGGCTCCGGTAAGAGCAAGTTTTAGACCAACCACTTCGTCTTCAAATTTTGGCCAAAGAATCCCTGGGGTGTCAAGAATTTCCAAATCTTTATTTGATTTAAGCCATTGTTGCCCTTTAGTAACCCCTGGTTTATTTCCGACAACGGCGATTTTCTTACCAGCTAAACGGTTCATAAGAGTTGATTTACCTGCATTTGGAATACCAATAATCATCGTACGAAGGGTTTCTTTTTGAATACCACGTTCACGCAATTTAGTCAATTTGTCAGCCATTAAAGATTTAGCTGCTTCTGTAACTAATTTTACAGTAGCTTGTTCTTTTGAGTTGACAGCAAGAGTTTTAATTCCTTGGCTTTCAAAATAACGACGCCATTCTTTTGTACGATTGCTATCAGCCAAATCAGCTTTATTTAAAATCATAAGTTTTGGTTTATCACCAACGATTTTAGTTAGCATCGGATTTTGACTTGATAGTGGCAAACGCGAATCGACTAAAATAGTCACGAAATCCACGTGTTTAATATTTTCTTGCACTTGTCTACGAGCTTTAGACATGTGACCTGGGAACCATTGAATAGTAACCATTAAGATATTTATCCTTTCATAGTAAGCTTTATTTGCTTGTGTTTGATACTCTATTTATTCTTGTTTTATTAAGACTTTTAAAATCTTAAACCACGTTCTATTATACCATAAAGTCAATTCTTGACTATCTCTTAGCAGGGCGATACAATAAAATCACATAGGAAAAAGCTTTCAATCAAGGAGATTCAAATGGACGATTACAAAGGATTAACAAGTAAAACGTATCTTTCAGAGCGTTTAGAGCAAGCAATTAAAAGCTATGATAAGAAAGCTCGTTTTCATCGTGCTTGGTTTATCGTGTTTAAAGTTATTCAAATCATTACCTTAGCTTTAATCCCGATTTTAGCTACTTTACCAATTCCTTGCTTTAAATTGTTGGCAGTAGTTATTGCTTCTTTAGTTCTCGTTCTCGAAGCTCTCATTGCACTTTCAAGTCATAAAGATAAATGGCAACTTTATCAAGAAACTTCAAAAACGCTCGCTTCAGAAAAATTTGCCTTTGAGACTAAAGCTGGTATCTATCAGGAAAAATCAGATGATGAACGTTTTTCACTCTTGGTTGAACGCTGTGAAGTGATTGTTAAGTATCGCAATTAATTAAAAGAACCCTGTGTTTTCAGAAACATGGGGATTATTTTTTCTTTTGTAGTGAAATTAGTATTGGAATACTAGTAAGCGTTAGGTAATATAAAACATAAAACCATTTGTGACTTTGACCAAGCATAACGTAACTCATGATTAAATAAAAAACACAGTATCCTAGCCATAATTTCGCTATCGTTTTAGGGTGATTTCTTATAAACGAATTGACTCTTTTAATCAATAATCTGATATTCCTTTTCAAATGTTTTTTGAGCAACAATACGGCGATTGGTAATGTCGATATAATCGCCTAAGTATGCTAACTCATACATACCGTAGCCAGCAAATCCTCCGCCTAGACTTCCAATCGCTCCTGTTTTAAGGCTTTTAACTGTCGATGGCTTTAAACCAGCCATTAAAACACGAAGGTGATTATCTAACCGATAAAAATATCTTTTTGCAAAAGCTTCTTTTACCCAGTCAGGACTATTTCGATTATCTTTGCTGACTTGCCAAACATCTGCAACTTTTCCCTTATCAGTAGCTTTCATTTTTTCTCCTTTTTTATTTCCCTTTTTATGATTTGCTGAAAGATTACAGTAACTATCAGTTTCACTAGGACGATGATGCTTAGAGACTTTTGAATATTAGATTTAAGTTTTCTAGGCCACTTCATTAATCGCGTGATAGTTAGACAAATGCTTAAAAAACTTAAATAACTAACTATTGTTATCAATTGTTGCATCTAATTTACCCCAAAGTAATACTTCTATCCTCTATTTTACCAGATTAATCATTAAAAAACGACCATGTCGTAAACAGTCGTTTTTTCGTCGTGAACGGTTATTTTTTAATGGAAAGAATGACTTCTGCTCCACCTATACTAGGATTTGAAATTCTTAAACCTCCATGATGTTTTTCAGCTATGCCTTTCGCAAAAGATAGTCCAATACCATAGTGTTTTTCGCTTCTGCTATTATGTTCAGTGAAGAAAAATTTTGCGGCATTTTTAAGAGCTTCATCTGAAAATGGTTGACCATCATTCCAAATGGAGAATATGAGATGACTATCATCTTCTGAAATGCTAAGTCGAATTTTTCCTTTTGGGGCATGTTGAGTAGCGTTTACTAGGATATTAATCAGTGCACGTTTAAGATTTAAGCTATTTGCTAAAAAAGAATTGGTAGCACAGGTATTTCTCATCTTGAAATCAATTGCATTTGGTTTTAGAATATCTTCAATTTTTACCGATAAATCAGCTAAAAAAGGCTTTAAGAATAGCTTTTCTTTATGGTCGTTATCGCTTAATCGACGACTATAGTTAAGCATTGCGTTGAAATAGTTTTCAAATACTAAAAGGCTATTATTGATTGATGTTAGAAAACTCGTTTGTTGTTCGTTAAGTGGTGTCATTTCAAGCAGTTCGATATTTCCCTTAATGACCGTTAACGGAGTTTTGACATCGTGAGCTAAGGCAGCAATTTGAAAAGATAAATCTTTCTTTTCACTTCTTTCTCTTTCAATCAGTTTAGCTAATTCATCACTTTTTTGTGCTAAAACAGTTAAGGTGTCGTCAAATTCCGCAATTCTAGAATACTCTAGGAAATCTGAGTGAGACTTAGTTCCCATATTTTGAGTTGATTTTTGGATAGCATAAAAATTTGAAGTGAATTCTTTGAGCAGTCTTGTGATTGCAAAAATAAGAACCAGCAAAAAGCCGATGATAAAGATGATGTAAGTCAGCGTATTGTACGAAATTGAGCGAAGCGCATGATTTGAAAACTCTGGTATGCTAGATTGTCGGACAACTAAAACGTAGTGCGAATTTTGGGCAAGGTAATAGGTAACCCCATTTTCGTTTAAGTTTTTTCTCTCTTTAAAAGCTTTTTGGTAATACATCAAATCCTCAGTGACATTTGTTCGCTTAATGACCTTCCCAGTCTGGTCATATAAAACGTAGTCATAAGGTACTTTCGTCATTTCTTTGACAATCATATCTTTAGAGATCTTATCTGAAAGACTAATATTTAGCTGATTGCTGAGACTAATTTGTTTAGTATAGGCAAGGACACTTGTTAAGGTTAAAATAAAACAGATAACAAGGACAATTCCGACAATCACTTCAATGACGGTTTGAAAAATGCGTTGTTTTAATGTTTTAATCTTTTTTGCTTTAATCATGCCACTGATATCCCACTCCTCGAACTGTTTTTATAGGATTAATGTCATAGAGAGAAAATTTTTGACGAATTTGATAAACATATTCTGAAATAGATCTAAAAAGAGTATCCGAATCATCGTTATATACGCTTTCGTAGATATTTTCACGTGTAAAAACTTTTTTAGGCTGGCTAGACAAGAGCTCTAGAATACGGTATTCACGACTGGTTAGAGGAACGCGTTCACCATTAATGTAAATGCTTTTTTCTTGCAAGTAAGCTGTTCAGTTGTTCTCGAGTTTTTGGTAAATTGCTTAAAACACTTCATACACAATCCCCCGTATAATAGCATATAACCATTGCCTTCAAACAAAGAATACAACCTAATTTTGAAGATTTCTTAAAGATATGAAAAAAGAACGACAAATAAGCCGTTCTATTATAATGGTAACTTTATAGTAACTTTGGCACCTTTGGTTTCTGTGGAATTATCTAGCAGAAGTTTTCCTTTATGCTGTTTTATAATGATATCAACAATATATAAACCCATTCCATAATGCAGTTTAGAGCTCCTACTTTGGTCTGCCATATAGAAACGTTCTTTTGCGTATTCCAATGCCTCTTGCGAAAAGCCACAGCCACAGTCTGTAATACAGATATTCAAGTAATGGTCCTTGCTATCTACATCTATATATAATGTAGAGTTTTCAGGCGAGTACTCTAAAGAATTTGAAACCAAATTCATCAATGCTCGTTCCAGTAACATTCTATCCCCAGTTATATTCTGTGGGAAATTATGCTGTGTCTGCTGAATAACAATACCTTTATCTTTGCAGATGATTTCAGTTTGAGATAAGATATGTTTCCAAAACTCTGGAAAATTTACATCTTCCATTTGTAATTGATAGCCAGCAGATGCTTTAGATATATCAATCAAAATTTTTATATACTGTTTCATCTGCTCAGAGCTACTCATTGCATACGATAAATATAGCTTTTGTTCTTCGTCAAGTTCTGTTTCATCTAATAGGTCAATGTTCCCCTGCATAACAGTTAATGGAGTTTTCAAATCATGAGCTAAAGATGCAATCTGTTCTCTTTGTGCTTTTTCACTTCGCCACTGTTTTTCTAATGACCCTTTTAAACTATTTCGCATACTATCAAAAGATATAATCACGTTTTCAAATTCCAATATTTTAGAATGTCCGATAGTAAAATCTAAGTTGTTATTCTCAATTTCTTTGGTAGCTTCTAAAATAGGTGTCAATTCTTTTCTCAGCTCTTTAGCAAAATGAACAGTCAGATAAACACATACCCCTAAGCTGCTTATAGTGATTAAAGAAATCATCATAATTTCTGGGGACGGTAAATACTGATTAAATTGTGCATTTAAATATTGAGAACCTATAACATACTGTAAAACAATATATTCATCATCTCGAGTAATGAAAATAAACTGTGTTTTACCACTTGTATCCATGAACCCCGTTTTAGCAAACATTAAAGCCTTTTCTTTTTCTTCTTCACTCATATTCGTATCTATGTATCGATAGTTTTTAGTTAATCGAAGAAATTTAGTTCCAGTAGGAAAATGTATATCTGATACATTTGGTGTTGCAGTTAGTATCGGGACTAAAGCTTTCGTTTGCCGTTCGTTATTATCTGCAAGTGTTACAAGCCCTATACTGGAAGCAAACATCATACAGGCAAAAGGGACGACAACGGACAAGCATAGTCCGCCAAGTAGACAAACAAGAAATTTATAAAAAGTTCTTGTAAGTGATGTTTTCATTTTTATTCCCATCTATAACCTATCCCCCAAACTGTTACGATTGGCTGAACACCCGTTTTCTCAAACTTTGACCTTATATTTTTTATATGTGTCGAGATTGTAGAACTATCGCTTTCTCCATAAAGGGAAAATGTAGCTTCGTATATTTGTTCCTTTGAAAAAACCTGTCCTTTGTTACTAGCAAGATACTCACAAATCAGATATTCACTTTTCGTTAAAGGCACTGGTATATTATTTACCCGTAATTCTTTTGCAGATAAATCAATTTTTATCCGGTCAAATGTAAGAGCTATATGTCGTTCTCGGTGTTCGCGGCGTAAGTGGGCATTTACTCTTGCCCGTAATTCTGTAATACGGAATGGTTTTGTCAAATAGTCATCTGCTCCTAATCCAAGACCGAATGTAATATCATTTTCCATTGTCTTAGCAGTCAGAAAGAGGATAGGACAGTCCACTAATGAACGGATTTTATCACAATAAGAAAACCCGTCTATATCCGGCATCATAATGTCCAGTATAATCAAGTCATATCTGTTCAGTTTATCAAGAGGAACCTGTGCGGCGGACGTATAGACTGTAACTAAATGTCCGTCCTTTTGCAGTCCATTTTTCACAAGTTCTAAAATAGGTCGTTCATCATCAATCATAAGGATTGTTGCCATAGTATCGCCTCCTAGCTTTTTTAGTATATCATAACCCATAAAGGCAGAAAAACAAAAATCGGTCATTGACGCTTTGCAATATAGTAGCGGTCATTTATCTGTACTGCAACGGCTTCGGTCTTTTCTGTACCATGAATTTCATAAATATCTTTGTAAATCCATTGTTCCCGATGTTGTCCGGCGTTTTCCCCATACCAGTCAATTTTTCTTAGTTCCTCCTTTGACAAAGGAATTTTTGTTTCTGCATTAAATATGACATTTTCCGCAAGAATACCAATGTAACTTCCCAATTCATTATTTGATACAGTATCAGAAGTTACTTGATAAACCGTCCCATCACAAAGAAGCTGCGTTGCATTTTGAGGATTGATTTCAAACTTGCCACTCATAGATTGCTCTATATCCTTAAAGTTAAAAACTGTATCTGTGCCTTTGATATTTTCATCTATAACAGCTTTGTGATACCCTCCATTTATATCTACAATCAGATAATCGTCAGCGTTAGGAGCTGCATACACATTTAAGAATGGAATAATATAGGCGTCATTAGGGGCTTTATCCACTAAATCTGCTAAATCTGCCAACGTCTGAAAGGTAGCAGTTTTGAGATTTTCTTGAAGTAATATTTTTCCTGATTCGTCTACAGCCGCAAGTTGTTGGATATACCCAATCCATTCCCCGAGTCCACTATTAGAGACAGTATCCGCTAAAATCGTGTAGTCATTTCCCTTATAGGAAAATTGCGTCACATTTTCCTTATTCAGATAGCATTGCTCTCTGGAATAGTCCCCGATTTTGTCCTGTAAAGAACAGCCTGCGAGAGATAAACATATAATAACAGCAAATAGCAATATCATCATTTTTTTACTCATTTTCTTTTGCTCCTTCCCATCTCTGAAACCACACTAAGCTTATGATAAACAGCACTACTGTAAAAAACAGCATGAGTATAAAACCTAGTTGAAATTCGGGTAAGTTAGAATGAAACTGCCCCTCATTAACATATCTTAAAACACAATAATCCATAAATCGTACACCCCAGCCCCACGGCAGGAATTTCCAGATAAAATCTCCAAGTCCTGTAACTAGTAATGCAGATAATAAACTTCCTACAATACCTATGCCCATAGATACACTTTTGCCTAAACTGAAACCAACAGGTATGGAAATAAGATAAAGTGGTATTACAGACAATATCAACATAATAAGAGGTTTTATATAAAACGAAAATGGCATAACTGGATAGAGTACGGCAAACAAGAAAATACAAAGTATTGTTGCAAAGGTTGCTAAAACGATAAGATATACTAATTTTCCGATATATACCGCTATACGTGAACGGATCATACCTAAGATTAACTGAAAATGACCTGCTCCATTTTCTAGTTCGACTATCATACCTACAACGATACCAATAACAAATGGAAAAATAATTGCTAACACCTCTAAAAAGGTCGTTACATTTGTCATCTCACTCCAACCGGATATATGAAAATACCCTGCAAAAACACCAGCTCCTATTAACGGAAAAAGCACATGGACTAAAAGTAATGGTGAATGTCTGCTTTTAAGCCATTCTGCTTGAAAACATCTGATAATACTAAACATTAAAGAACCTCCTGCTTTATAAAAGATTTTGCCGTTGACTTTGAAATTGTATATAGTAAAAGCAATGACAAGCAGATTGTCATAATAACCAACGGTAAAGGAGTTGATAAAGCACTTCCTGTTACTGATTCTCCATTCGGTAATATTCCTAATGTGGGAACCATAAGGCGAGTAACCCAGCTATAAGGACATATGAACCAAAAACTTGTATTTGCCCCTAATGTTCCCAACATAAAGCTCATTCCGACATTTAATATGAGAGTGGCAAATACCCCCACTTTTTTTGTAAACCACAAGCATAATGGAATATTCCATATACTTGCCAGAATAATGCAAAGTGTTCCGAACAATGCCTGCATTGGGCTAATTGTCATAGGTATATCAAAAATGTGTTGAATGATAAAACCACCTGCAACATTGCACAACATCAAAATTGTATTTGCAAGTACAATGTATATTATACAAGTGATTATTTTTGCATACCATACTTTTTTTAAGTCAACAGGCAATGACAAAATTGCTCTAAATTTTAATTTGCCGTTATCTCTTTGAATTATCAAAATAGATAATAGCGTTAAACAACCAGGATATAAGAATACATACCACCAGTTATACGAATTTTGTTGATACATCATAGGAGCAAGTACATTCAGACATAAAGTTAGTATAGGAGCTAACCATACTAATTTTTTTGCGAATGTATTTTTATGTTTTAAATATTCAGAAGATATATAATTTTTCATTTTATCGTTCCTCCTGTGATTTCCTTACAACTTCTACAAACAGATTTTCTAAATTTTCATCTTTATTCATCTGTCCTTCATATCCTAAAATACCATTTGAAATGATACCAATATCATCAGCGATAAGCTGAACCTCTGATAGAATATGACTGGATAGAATAACAGTAATCCCTTTAGAGGGAAAAGAACGAATAAGAGAACGTAATTCTTGTATGCCGATAGGGTCTAATCCATTTGTCGGCTCATCTAAAATCAACAATTTGGGACTATTCAACAAAGCGATAGCTATTCCCAAACGTTGTTTCATTCCCATTGAAAATTGTCCAGCTTTTTTCCTTCCTGTATTTTGCAAATCTACCATTTTTAAAACTTTATCTATTCGGGTTTTAGGAATATTTAGTAATTTTGCACGGACTTCTAAATTTTCTACTGCGGAAAGATTTTCATAAAGTGGAGGAGTTTCAATCAAAGCTCCTATCTGTTCTAAATCTTTTCTGTTCCATTCATGTCCATTAAAAAGAACTTTACCGCTAGTAGGACGGAGCATACCCGTAATCATTTTCAAAGTGGTAGATTTTCCAGCACCATTTGGACCGAGTAGCCCATATATTGAATTTTCACGGACAGTTATAGATACATTATTCACTGCCTTTTGCTTTTTGAAATCTTTACATAGGTTATTTGTTTTTAAAATCGCTTTCATATTTGTTCATACCCTTCCCTTATTTTTTAGTTAAAGTATAAAAAGCAAAATTAAAGATTTTATGAAGATTTCAAAATATTATATTTTAATCTAGCCGTAGCGTGTAACTTGCAATAAATGCAAAATAAAGCTACGGCATTTTTTGATTTATCCTACAATCTTCCAGTTACTATCCTTATGTAACACACGTTCATACTGCGATACCTGCATTGTTAAAAAAGTTTTTATCTGATAATATTTTCATTAAGTAAAGGAGATGTCACAAAATGAAATTATTTATCGGTGATATTATTCAGAAACTAAGAAAAATAAAAGGTCTAACACAAGAACAAGTTGCAAATGCTCTTGGAGTAACTACTTCTTCGGTGTCAAAATGGGAAACAAACAATACATATCCTGATATTTCATTACTAAGCCCTTTGGCAAGACTTTTAAGAACAGCTGTAGATAATGTGTTTAATTTCAAACAAAAATTATCAGAAGAAGAAATTGACACTCTTTTGAATAGAAGCAAATAACGCTTTGGTATGTCATATTGATCTTTCATTAGTAAAAATATATGAATTATTGAGGATCTTTTTACGATTTTTTTAGTATATTTATATTGTAAAAGGCAGGCACTTACTAATATTTTCATGTTTCTTCTTTTCTTTTATAAATGTTTTCCAAAACTTATTTGCTGATCCGCTCCGCAGGTAATAAATAAGAGCCGATAATTTATAAGTTACAATAACCTATAAATTATCGGCTCTGCGTCTTAGCGTCTGGGTCTTTAATAGTCGTTACATTTCCATGCTTTATATTGATTAAAGTTTCATGCTTGCACTTTGGGCAGAACAAAGGGAAACTTATCAGTTCCGTATCTACCCGTATTTTTGTTCGTGTCTTGTTATTGCAGATGGGCATAATACCCATGATTGTTTCATTACAGAAACACCACCTTTATTTTAAAAGTTCATCATAGTATTTTGCGTTTCCTGTCGAGTAATAATTGTAAAAAGCAGTAATTTTATTGTCAGAATACACATTAAGGTAATTTAGAATATTTTTCGTCCATTCTAATGAACCTGCTGAATTTGCTGTTACTAAATTTCTGTCTAAAACGGAATTAGAACAAACGTACAAGCTCTGTCCTGCATAGTTTCTTGAAAAGAAATTTAGATATTCTAGAGAATTACTTGTGTGTTTAAATTTATCTAATATACCATAATCAGAAAGTGCGAGTGTTGCCCCACAAATAGCACCTACTAAAATATTTTTGTTTAAACATTCTTGTGCTTTTTCCAATATTTCTTGATTTTCTTTACTTCCCCAAGTGGAAGAACCCGGTAAAAGCAGAGCTGTACTAGCATTGAAGTCAACTTCTGATATACTATAATCTGGAACAATTGTTAATCCTCCTAAAGTTAAGACGGGTTCTTTATTAAAACCAACTGTCTTTACTTCAAATTCTTTAGTTCCATTTTTTAATAATTTTTCCATACTGAATGCTTGTAAAATATAACCAATTTCGCATTCTGCCATGTCGTCTAATAAATATACATATACTTTTTTCATTTTCACATCTCCTCATATTTTCGATATAAGAAAATTATATAGCAGGAATAGTGACAAATGTATGTCACTATTAAGTGAAATTTTTCTTTATTTTTCTGATATGAGTTAATACCTTTTCTTTGTATTTTTGAGGGGATAATATTTTTACTTTATCGCAAAGTCCTAAAAGGATTGAGAATGTCATAAAATCATTTTCTTTAATCTCAATTTCTCTTATAAAACAGTCATTGACAGTTTCAACAATTTCTCCTTTAAAGTATTCATTAACTAAGGTGTCTATTTCTTGTTTATAAGATAGAGTAACCGTAATATTTGTCTGGTTGCGTCTTTTTTCAAAATCAGATAAAAGGTCAGCTATATTATCTTTGGTTTGAAAAAGTTCTTTTGTTAAAGAAATATTTTTCATTCTTACCACTTTGAACATGCGATAATCATTTTTAGAGGTGTCATATCCAAAAACATACCAGGAGTACCACCTATAATATGTATGTAATGGGTTTAGAAAAACTTTTTTTGTATGTCCTGCTGAATTAGTATATATAAATTTTATAGTTCGCTGTTCTTTTGTTGCTTTATTGATTAAGTCTACGCACCTCATAATTTGTGGACTTTCAGTTACAACAGAGAAATCAACATCTGGAAGTGCATTAATATTGACATCATTATAAAGATGTTTCATTTTTTCGTAAGTTTCAATGATCTTTTTATTTCCGTAAACAGTTCTTAGACTATTTAAAGCAAGCAAAATATATTCTTTATTGTTGCTGTCAATAATTTTTTCATCAACCTTAAAATCTTTATTTATTATATAGCCACCATTTACACCTAACTCAGAATAAATCGGTATACCAGCAAGAGTTAGTGTATCAATATCTCGTAAAATCGTTCTGCGAGATACTTCAAACTTTTGTGCTAATTCATTTGTTGTTACACACTCTCTATTTATTAAATAAAAGATTATTCCTATCAGACGTTCTATTTTCATACTTTCAGCCCTTTAACTGTTTTCTTTGTAATTATATAAATATATTCTTCTGGTGCAGGGCGTTTATTTCCAAAATATTTTTTGAAATTTGCCTGCACCTCTGGGTCGGTGCTGTTCATAGCTTCATCAATTGTCGCTTCAATATCCGCCCGAACATCAGCCAATGACATACCGCCAGCTTTTGCACCAGCTTTCAAGGCTTTTTTAATATCTCGTTTTTTTAGTCCTATCATAGAGTTCACTCCTAATAATTTATTTTTCCAGTAATATTAAACACCCCAAAGGTAAATACATAAACAGTAGTGATAATCGTTGCCATAAGCCCTCAAAAGCTATGATTGTATCTTTGTAGTTTGGTTTATCTGCCATAACAAAAATCGTAAAAAAGATAAATGCTAGAAGAAAACAAATCATTGAAAATAGTGCAAGTGGTATTTCCTCAATCCGAAACCAATATAAGCTAATCAAAAGCGGAGCAAAAGTTAAACATATAAATCCAAGAACCGCCCCGTAACCATGTATTTTTTCAGGGATAGTATTGAGAGATTTTGTTTCTCCTACCGAAAAAATCCCTGAGAGAATACAGCCACCTATCGCATATATCAATATGACTATAAACAAAATAACAGCTATGTTTTTTGATTTCTGCGAAACAATTTCATAAACCTTAAAACCGCTCATTAAAAGAATGATACCGCATAAAACTAGCCATAAGTTGTATATAAAATGTAGTGGAGATTTGTTATTTCCAAGCACGCTCATTACCTGCATAGAATGACTATAACCTTTATAAAACGGAGCGAGGAAAAAAGGGATAGTTAAATCCAGCAATAAGGCTAATGGTAAGAATAGAGAAATGCTATTTTTCATCATTAAATCCACCACTCAAACTACCAAGCCCTTTTAAAATTTTTACTGCCAGTTCTTTCATCACATCCGCCTTGACAATCGCTATTCCTTGTTCTTCGTCGCCAAGAACTAAAAGTGTATCGCCAGCGTTAATATCAAAAATTTCACGGGCTTCTTTTGGGATAACTATTTGTCCCCGTTCTCCAACTTTTACCGTTCCAAAAATATGTTGTCCTTTTTTCATCATTTCTCTCCTTCTTATCATATTTATTTACGAATCATATTTTTCATATTTACATAAATAGTATAATGCGAAAAATAAGAATTGTCAATTCCGTATAACATGGGTAGCGTGCAAATCTCTTATAGAAATGCACGCCATATTTGCTTATCCTACAATCTTCTAGTTATCCTTATGTAGCACAAGTTCATACTGTGATACCTGCGTCGCTTTTGTCTGATTATCAAGGAACTTCACGGCAACCTTGACTTTTACATTGTCCCCGTCCTTTGTAAAGATAGGGTTTACCAATTCAGAATAAAGGTAGTCCCTGCCGATAGGCTCAAGCACATTTCCCGATACATAGTAGGCAAGTTCTTTTTCTGTGGCTGTCGGGTACAGCTTAAAGAATGTTTCCAGAA
>PPYF01188189.1_pt1 | contig 33111 bp, 45 predicted proteins | sample 1559871 | NCBI WGS metagenome assembly PPYF01 (sample SAMN08240021, study PRJNA423297) | Human gut metagenome, whole genome shotgun sequencing project.
CTTTCCTGTAACTGAATATTTTTTAAGCTATGAGCAAAGTAACTCCCCAGCCGAAAATCGGCTTTGTTTCCCTTGGCTGCCCAAAAAATCAAGAAATACATTGCTTAACTACAAGATAATTCCTAGACATAGCCCCTTCCGAGAAAAAAACTTAACTAGTTGTATTAAAATGGTTTGTTGGCATTCCATAGGTAAAAAAATAACTAAATTCACATAATGTTGTTACATGTTTAAACCTCAGTAAAAAGAGAAAAACTAGATCAACGTAGTGATGATCTCTACAATATGTTCGAGTGGGATTGGTGCCAAAATAACACCATTTGCTGCCAGTACTGGAACCGCTACATAATTATAAATGAGAACGCCAAAGGTGATTGAAGCAATCGCAGTAGTTTTCCATTTAATTTTTACATCTTCGCCATCTTCTTTAATGAAGGCTTTTTTAGTTAGCTCTATCATCTTTTTCATCTTTTTTATCCTTATCTTTTTTATTATCGGTTGCTTCATCAATTTTTTTAGTTATGAAGTATTGAAGACTTTGTACTAGCACAACTTTTAACATACTAAACATATACACATCCTTATTCTTTAAAACCAATAGTATAAATCCAAACATTTTTACCTTTAATGAATGCCTTACACTTATTAACTACGACTACATCAATAGTAAGCAAACCTAACGACCAGGTAGTAGTATCTTGTGTCTTATATCCCTTATCATCGAAAAATCCAACGGTCATAAATGATTGAAGATCTTTATTTTTTTTAATTTCTTTTTTGATAATTTTATTAGTAATATAACTTCTATTATATGGAAGACTATTATAAAACGGGGTATCAGTACCGAGTGTAATTTGTGCTACTTTGTCTTGTTCATAGTGTGGCTGTTCATAATTGTTCATTTGTTTTTCCTTATATTAAATGATCCTTTAATGTCATTAATAATATTAAATAGTTTCTTATCGGCTTCTTTATAGAAGTTATAAACAATCTTACGATCTTTAACTTCTTTAGTTGCAATAACACGTTCATCATGTACTTTACCCGTTTTACGAGTATCAATTACACGTTTCACACCGCCGCTTTCCACTACCTTATATTTACCACTTTTTAGGTTGGCACGGAATCCACTAATGTTACCTTGCTTTGTCAACTTTGCGTTACTGGTGGGGATGAATCCATCATAGGGAGTATCTTTAACTAATGCACTATACATATAACCAGCATCACGGCGATTATCTTTTAACTGGATAGTAACACTAATACCAGTACTGGTACGTTTAAAGAATGTCACAAAGGCGTTATTAGTAAATGGTACTACACCACCTGCTGCACTGGCGTTAATCTCGTCCTGAATCTGTTTAGCGGCCTGTTTCATACGTTGCCATACTTCATCACGGAATTGATTGTAGTAGTTCTTACTTTCATCATTAATGTACTTCTTTGCACCTTGTATATTCTCAACTTTAAAATTGACTTTATTTTTCATGATAATTCCTCTATCAAGTATTGTAATATTTTGAATAGTTTACGCCCATCTTTAGGTAGTCTCGTTTTACTCATTACCGCTTTGTTTAAATTGTCTGGTTTAAGTCCAAAAATGAATATTAATGCACTTTCGATTATTGCCGCTTCGTTAGTAGTTTCAAAACACCATAATATATATTTTTCATACTCGACACCGCAATCAATCATATCATTTACTGTCTTAGATGAGGATGTATAGGATCTCCAATCACTTTCTTTAGTACTGTTTTTGATTTTCTTAATATCTTTGAGATTCTTATATATATTTTTCATACCGGATATATGATTCACCTGTTTCGAAACGAATGATATAAACAAATGAATTATAATCACCAGATACTACATCTGATTCTTCCCATGTATCGGGGTTATTAAATTGCCATTCTTTCATGATAAATATCCTTATAATTAATTAACACTCAAAGGTATTTATTATGACATTAGAACAAAAACTAAAAGATTATGAAGGTAGTTTAAAGTATCAATCACATATTGGTACATTCCGCTATGGTCGTTTCCACGTATACAAAGACCATCTAGGTTATCCCACAATTGGTTATGGTCACTTACTCAAAAGTGGTGAATCTTTCCCCAATGGTATTGATGAACTACAGGCTGAAAAGTTATTACAGGCAGATATTGCCATTGCACAAAAAGGCGTAAAATCACTTAAGATTGATCTCCCGTCTGATTGGAATGAATTTCTAATCATTATGGTATTCCAGTTAGGATTGGCAGGAGTTAAGAAGTTTAAGAAGATGATAAAAGCACTTGAAGATAAGAATTACGCTGAAGCAATTAAACAATGTAAAGATAGTCTATGGTATCGGTCAGACACCTAATCGAGTAGATGCAATGATCAAAGATTTAAAAAACAAATAAAAAAGAAAGGGAAGCCGAAAATGGTTTCCCTTTTTTATTACTTCGATACTACATTTAGAACACGCTTTAAATCTGACTTGATATCTGTCAATTCATTGTGAATTCTCATCAACTCATTTACATCATCTTCTAACATTTCTGTACGTGCTTCTAACGCTTCTAACTTCACTTCTAACTGCTTGATACGACTTTCTAGCTGTACCGCTTCTCGTCGTTTAATTACGGCATAACGCACCATAAAAGTAAACAACGTAGCGAATATACCGACTAATGTCAGATCCATACACACATCCTTATTTAATTTATTATAATAATATGCGGTAAAATATCACCGCCTTATTATTTAGGAAACTGAGAATGTACCAGTACCGCGAGTAATTAACATAATAGGTGCACGGATTTCGAACTTACTTAGCAAACTACTTAATGATACCGTAATTTGACATGCCACACTGTTAGCTGTTACGTTCTGGAATCCAAATACATCAAAAAACTCTAGTGATGTAGCAGTACTGTTATAGTAGTTACGCTCGATTGTTTGACCATTACAAACCATCTTTACAGTTGCTATTTTCACACTGTTAGATGATTGGAAAGAACAAAAGCCAGATATAAACACTGCTACCGATTTCTTGTTGGTTAGTGATCCTGCATCCTTATAAGTTACAGTTTGTGTACCTGTCCAGTTATTAGCTGCCGTAGATGAGGACCAGGATTTACCCATACCCATATTCGTAACGTCACCGATAAAGCTGGTGGCTTCTACCGTACCTTTAAATGAACCACTGGTTGCCGTAACGGCACCCGTAAATGATCCACCAGATGCATAGACTGTACCACGTACTACACAGTTGTTAAACTGAGTATTACCATTCTTATCAATCATCCATCCAGAACTATTTGCTACGTAGTTTGTACTACTAATAGTTTGGGCTATCTTCGCTGTGGTTATAGTTCCGGTCCTGAATCTTGATTGTATTAACACTGCCGTTGGCGAGCTTCAAGTTTGTAATTGCGGCATCAGAGATGTATGCAGTACCGGATTGAACCTTGCTGAATCATCGCAGTCTTGATATAGGTAGTACCGTTTACTACGGTGAATGGTGCTGTACCTCCAACAACGGCAGTATCTGCCCCACTTATGATAAACTTGTTCGCGGCAAATATTACAGCTGATGTATTAGTAACTCCATCTGCAATTAATTTAAATCCGAGCTACTGTACCATTGGCATTACATGCAAGCGTATATGAACTATTTACAGAGTTCTTACTAGCTTTTGTACTCATCTCTTGAGATACAGATGCAAACTGGCTATCGGTACTTGATTTTAGCTGATTAATCGCCGTAGTTTGTGCCGTGTTATTATCGGTAACTGTCTGCGTTAGTGACGTAATATTAGCCTTGTTCTCATTGGTTGTACTTTCGACGGCAGTTATCTTTTGTGATAACGCCTGATCTACAGTAGCAATTTGAGTAGACAATGTTACTTCACTTGCCGATATTCTATCATCTAGTTTTTTCTCTGATACAGTTACCTTAGTATCTGCATAACCATTAGCCGTATTAATTGCATCGGTCAATGTCTGAGATAAACGATTATCGAGATTCAGTACATCATTAATGGCATTGGCATCTTCTTCGGTAAACACATACTTACTGTTAAGTGATACAGTAAATTCGGGGCAATAGGTAACACCGTCTACACCAAAAATATCAAAGAATGCAACTTTAACTTTATATTCACCATCTGATAGGGCAAAGCTATCAAACTCTGGTTTATTTGAGATAAAAGTTTGTGTATTAACGGCACTTGTAACTTGAATAATTGCACCTGCATAATCGCGTTCGGTACTTTCTTTCCATGAAACAAAGATATTACCAAAACCGCCAGTAGCACCAACATTAAGAGGCATACGACATTGCTTGTTTTCAACAGTTATAGAAACTGGTAGCGAACGGATGCCAGTACTATAACCTTGTGCAATAACTTCGATAGTTGGTTTACGGCATTTAGTTTCGTTCATTGCAAATGTAAAATCGAATGAAGTATTCTGTGTATAGTACGTTTTCAGTAATGTTTCGCCATTATATACATTAACAATATAATATTTGAAATATTCACTAAATGGACGTCCTTTAACTATAATATTCTTCTGACTATCCCATGCAATATTAAAATCACCTGTATCAGTTTCGTATGCACCTAAATTACCATTGACCAGACGTAGGCCCGTAATTGCAGGTAACTCGAATGCAACCTCCGGTACTAGACCATCTACAGTAACTTTTGGACTAACAAAACCTAAATTATTATACCCTGCGACACCGGAAATCATAATTCTGATTTGGATCTAGACTATACAAGTTATAGCTTAACTGACCTACGGGAACCTGCCCTGCCATTGTCCAGTTTTGTGCACCAGACTTACGGTAGTAGATATAATAACCACGAAGATAACCATCGGTACTTGCTTCCCATTCCATTTGTACTACGTTACCACTTGTGACAGTACCCAAACGTGTAACAGTCAGATTTTTTGGTGGAATTACAGTTAGTACCTTTTCGATTGATCCCGATGGGGACCATATACCAGGATCTTTACCATCATAGATACCATCGTTTGCCGTTACGGCAGTTACTGTAATAATACCCATAGAATCTTGCTTTGTACTAATATCTTTCTGTATAACTCGGTATTTCTCATTGATCCCAGGTTCGGTAAGACTGATATTAATACAATCCATTATTTCGAGATTCCAAGCATCGGAAGTAGTAAAACTAATTGTATTAGTCGTGTACTTCATTTTGAGTAATTCGCGGTTTGCAAATGTTGCAAGCTGTTTTTGATCATAAATCCAGCTAAAATCTAATGCCTGAGCAATGACACGACCATCACGTGTAATAGTAGGATCATTTTTAATATCGGAAGGGAAACGTACTACATCATTCCCGTACTTATTTCCAACGGCAGTATATTTCGCATCAATAGTATTGCAATAAGAATTTGAACCACTTGAAGTAATTTTAACTTCACCAATAATATTAGATTCATTAAATGTCATTACTGGTAATGTTTTACGTTCGGCTCCACAATGGATTTTTCCCGAATTGATATATAGAAAACCGCCAAACGTCTGTAAAATACTTTCGATAGTTTTCTTATATGAATCATTATATGAAACGTTACCGTTACTATAATAATTGTTATCTTTACAGTACTGTGCAATGGTACGGAAACTATCTAAATCAATTAATGCCGGATCAAGCCCCATACCCCAGATATTATTAGTTAAAACTTCATAAATCTGTGAAGGTGGGTTAGATGAACATTTCATAGTAAGGTCCGATAAATCACGAATAATCAAACCTTTCATCTCTACTTGTAAAACGTAGTTATCATTGATAAGAATGCTTTCTTCTAAACTTTCTTGTGTTTTCTTAATTACGGTACTGATAGATACTACGCCATCACCACGGAATGTGTTATTCCATTTAGGACCAGCATATTGTAATGGTAATGTTTTAGAACCAGTATAATTACCACCGGAATCTACATTCTAGTTGTATATAATCTTGATATTTTGGCTTAATCTTCCATGACGGCACTTTACCATCTTCGGTAATTGGTGCTGCTAAAATTGGTTCATCGTCAATATATAATTGCTCTATATATTTTTCAGTACCGCCCATTGCAATCAAATGCTCGGTAAACAGATATTGACTATTATCATTTTTAATATTGTACCAGGGTATAATCGATCCACATAGAATATAGCTTCCCCCATTAATACCGTTCTTATGCGGTAATTCTCCACCTAATAGTACAGGAATACCGCGAAACTGGGGAAGTACTTCTATTCAAACTCGTTGCAGCATCATCATAACCGCGTATTTCCAATAGTTGCTAATTGTGAAGAAGCAACAAAAGAAAGTGCACCTGCGGCAATACCTGCAATTAATGCATAACCAACACCAAAAGAATAAACGGAAGCAAATACGGCAACTGCCGTTATTAGTGCACCGAAAAAACCACCACCTTTACCACCCATTATATTTTCCTCACTCTGTAATACTTCCCATTTTCTGGTAATGGGATTAATTTAAATTCTTTATGTTCTTCGTCATCAATATCAATACCAATCATACGATTACTGATAACCACTCCCATATTTAGGGGGTTATCTTCACTTAACCAAATATCACCATCAATTTGATGCGTAACCTCATCTGAGTATTGAAGTATAATATCTTGAGTACTTTCAAAACCGAGTTCATTCAGTTGTTTAACACCGCGTAGTAAACTGTCATAATCGGCAATAATAGACCAGTCAGTACCAGCACGTTGATCAAGTACTTTCAATACTAAAATATTGCAGTCATTTTGACCGTATTGATAAGGTTGTTCTATTGCATTTTTACATATTTCGTAAACATCCATTATTTGTATCTCCATGTTTGACCTGAGTTAACAGTACCTAATAGTGATGTATAATTATCACCGGGAAAATAGCTTTGGTAGATAGAATTGGCTGCTAATGTACGCATTTGTACATCTAGTGCTTTATATACACTATTAAGATTTATTTTTAATTCGTTCTTTCCATCCAGTGGACTAATAGAAGTTTCGACAAAATCCATAAATCCACTAAACATTAAATCGTGTACTAAAACTTCTCCATTTGCAGGATTCAGTATAGTTAGATAGATGTTTACCTTTGCATCACGGAATGCACCACCAGTAGCAAGAATATATATAGACTGATTTACATTAGATACTGTAAAGGATACCGAACCATTTACAATTTGTTTCTCTTCACTGAATGAAGGGAGACTATCGGTGATTAAATCGGGATAAGAAACATAATTCTTACCCCCAATACTGAGATCTTTTAATCCATCATTGAAAAAAATGGGATCAATCGAAGTAGGTAAAATATCAAAACAACGAACATGAATACCCAATGATAATAATTCGGTAACTGTCAATTTAGTCTTAGATGTACCACGGCATAGATTAAAGTAATCAACTAAATCTTTATTTGATAGAATATCATTGGTGATCATCTTACTACCTCTTTGCACTTAAATTGTACTTTCATGATATTAGTACTGGTAATTTGGTACTCATTATCTGGTAGTAGTGTTCCTTCGATTAACAATGCATTGTACTGTACAGCTTCATTGGCTTGAATATTTGCCTGTAATGCAGGAAAGATAGAAACGTTAGTACCATCATTTGCAATTACCTTGTATAGTTTCTTATGATTGCGGAATTGAATCAAAGAACCTATTTCTAATTTATTAGTTGCCGTAGTTTGAAATTTGTAGATACCACGGGATACTGCTGTCTTAACAGCCAGTGCACCAGTTTGTTTACCTCTGTACTGTGATAGATGGCCCATTGACATTTCAAAGGCTTTACCTTGTTGATATTGTGCAATGAATGATTGTACTTCTAGTAAATCGGATGGATTGAAATTTAGTGCAAATTGATATTCGAACCATTGTACACCTGTACTACGCTGAATGAGTGCACCAGTCCAAGTAGTATTTGAATATTGTGGTGCTTTGTCGATTAAAGTAAAATCTGATACTTTAATACCTGTTGAAAATGTAATAGCCATAAAATAACCTCTTATAAGTTTAAAGTATTTATTAGTAATAAAGACCACCATAAGGCAGCCTTTATAATTACGATGTACGTTTTTGTGCGTCTCTAACAGCCTGATTGACACTTTGACTGTGTTTCTTGAGCATTTCTTGAAACTTCTTATCATCACCAGATACATCACCTTGTACGATTAGTGGGGCGTTAACTGTGATATCACCACCGCCAGTACTGGATGAATCTTGATTATCTAAGAATTGTTGCAACTGCTTATTCTGACCACGGGATACTACACGTTCACCAGCTTGTAGAATCCATGTACTATCCTTGCCTAATGATCCTGGAACTTCTTCGATTCCACTGTGGGCTTGTCCTTGAATGTTTGTACCTTTGGCAGTACTGACAAGTTGTGCACCCATAGAAAGAATTTGAGCATATGCCGCGATACTTGCAGGGAATGGAGTAGCTAGAGCTTGTGATAGTGCTACTTGCATATTCATCATGATTTGGGCCATTGCAATACCTTTCTGTACTGCAAAAGCTGCTTTAGAAGCTGCATTACTTTCACCTAGAACACCCGAAAGAATACTACCAACATCACCAGCCATACCACCAATCATTGTTAGTTTTGCTTGTGTATTTTGTTGCATTAATGCCATTTCTGCCGTATTAAATTGGGCTTCAATTGCAGCTTGACGTTTTACGCGTTCTTCGGTGCTTTGTACTAATGCATCATTTAATTCTAGTTCTAGTTTCTTGCGTTGCTCTAATTCCTGTCTAAGTTGTTCGGTTTTATCTACCATAAATGGATTAGCACTGAATCCTAAACGGTCATCTTGAGCATTTTGTAAGAAAGTGCTTTGATCCTGATTAAGACTACCAAAATCACCAATAGCACCAGTGACATCTTTTAAATCTTTATTTGGATCTTCATAACCAATAGCTGAATTATACATTTCACTACGGATACGATTAGCAGTAGCTTCAGCTTCTTTCACTTTAGCATTAATTTCATCAACTGATTTACCAAGTGCTTTACCGCTTTCTTGAATAGATTTCTTCAATTCTGCCATCTGGCGATCATGTTGTTTGATGCGATAATCGGCAGTACTGGAAGCTAATTCACTCATTGATTTTTCCCATTTTTCCTGGGCTTTCAATAGTTCATCATTATGTTTCTTCGCTGCTGCTTCTGCTTTTCGGGCGGCTGATTCTGCATCTTTATTGCGTTTATTTGATGCCGTAGTAGCTGACTTATTAATCTGTTCTAAACGCTCTTTATAACCTTCTTCTAATTGTTTATATGCCTCTGCCTGTTTAGACTTATCATCACCATATGCAGTATCAAGTGATTTACCAATTTCAGATTTTAATTGTTCATATTGAGATTTAGCTAATGCGGTTTCATTAATAATCTTCTGTTTCTCACTTTGGAATTGAAGTAAGCCTTTATTCAAAACTTCCTGAGATGAACCAACCGGAATAACTGGTTTAGCTGCTTCTGGTTTAGTTGTTTTCTTGTTAGGGTCCATATTCGCATCATAGAACGCCTGATCATCTGCTGATAGTGTTTTACCACTATTCATTTTTGCATTGATAATACGTCGTCTATGTGAATCTCTAATATTCTCTGCTTTACCTGGAACGTTTAATAGATTTGGTGTATCTGGTTGAATTGAGTTGATTTCGTTAATAGTTTTTAGAATACCTGCTAGTGATGCGGCTATTGGTGCTAATTGGTTATTCTTCCATTTTTCCCAAGCTGAGGCCATCTCATCAGTTTCTTTTTTATAACGTCTGAATGCATCACTTTGTTCATCAGTTAATTCTACTACCTGCTTACCGAGTTTATTTTGGTATTCCTGTTCACTATTAAAATCTTTCAGTACTGTTAAACGTTTAGTTGCGTCGTTACCCATCGTTTCAAACATGTTAACAATTTGGGATGTACTTAAACCTTGTGCCTTTGCTGCGAAGTATATTTTTGCATATACATCTTCACCTGCATCTGCCATTTTTTGTAATTCGAATATATTCAATTTCAATGGTTGAATAACATCAGTGAACATCGAACCAGCCTGATTAGTTAATGCATCTCCTAAGCGATCCTTTATATCTTTCTGCTGGTCGGCTATTTGTTCCATAGTCAAACCTACTTCTTGATACATTTTAGCCATTTGTTGTACTTGTTTAATTGACATCTGACTAAGTGATGCCGATTGAAATACTTCAAATGCTTTAGCTGACGCAGATGATAGATTATTCATCACTGCTACTAAACCACCTACTGCAACTGTTGCCGCACCAATAGGTGATGCAAGTCTACCTACACCACCAGCAAAACTATTAAGGGGACCGGAAGCCATCCCGCCAGCCTGCTTACCAAAACTTTCTAATTTACTTTGGGCTTCGTTTACACCTTTAGTAAATCCAGTAGTATCTGCATCTAATGTGATCCCTACTGAATTCTTTTTATTTCTTGCCATTTTTTGCTTTTTCCTTATCTTTGAGAACCTGTTGTTTAATCATTTCACCCATTCGTTTAACGGATTCTTTATGATTTAACATTTCTTGTTCTTTTCGTTTCTCTACTTTTTCCCTAGCAGTTAACGAATCATCACCGATAATATCAAGAAAATCCCAATCACTAAGTTTTGCTTTATTGCGACCTTCCTTAGATAGACTCTGAGATGTCAAAAGTAAAGTATGGCAAAGGTTGGCATATTTGATCATTTCAATTCTAGCCCCGTTCGGCTCAATCAAAGTATCATATACTAACAATGCTTCGAATAAGTCGGGATCTATATTTTTAATATCATCGAGGGATAACCCGCGTTTATGTATCATTTTCAGAGTAAAACGCAGGTGATGATCCGTTCTTATTTTTTTTCAGTACTGTCTATTACATCATCCACAGTAATTAATCCAAGAACCTTCATATAAATTTGTTCGGCAAACAATTTATCGATTTCATTAACATCAATAAGATCAATTAGACCTGAATCAGAGAATACGGGATTACCATTTTCATCTTTGACACAATGTACTAATACTTTCTCGATAGATGTACATTCGGGGGTAGCCTTTAGGGTAGGTCTGTGTATATATAGTTCTACTCCTTCAACTTCAATTTTTACTAGTTTAGGACTGAGTGCTTTACGTAACATATCAATATTCATTGGATTAATTCCTTATAGTGAAACGGGGGAATAGATCCCCCTAAGTAAAAGTATTTATAATTATTATTCTACTAGACCAGTAGCTAGTGGACCGCCATCTACAGCGAGGACGAATTCACGGGTAACTACTGCATCTTTATCACCACCAGTAGTAGAAGAAGAAATAAATGCATTATAGATTGCATAGTATCCTTCGTCATGAGTACCGTCGGTGTAATAAGTGATCTTAAACTGTGCACGTTTTTGATCTTCAGCTAGTGCTAGTAGTTTAGTATGTACTGCGTTATCTGGTAGATAGTTTACAGTTAGTGGGATATCTGGAACTGATTTAGTACCAAGTAGTTTACGGTTATAAGCACTATTAAAAGTAACTACATCGATTACTACGCTTTCTGCACCCATAGTTGGGAATGCACCTAGTTCTGGGATAATTTCGAAATCAGTTGCAGGAGTGGTAGAACCTGCGGTATATGTGCCAACTTCAACGGTAACATCGCTACCGTGCAAAAATATCAAATGCCATTTTTTATTTCCTTATATAGATTTAAGTTATTAAGTAAAACGGGTACGTATACATCATGTACCCATGTATATTTATTTATTGATTTGGTAATAGACTTTGTACAACTGCCATTAATTCATCAATTTGTTTCTGTTGATCTTCCAACTTAGTATTTAGTACTGATACTTCTTCTTCTAAAGCTGCATTTTTATCCGCAAGAAGTTTAATAGAAATAACACTATCCATCATAATGACGTTATTATCAAGTACACAACGTTCACGTTTAATTGGATTACCTTCTTTATCAAAATCACCAGTTTCTTCGAATGTATGCTTAACATATTGATTATCGATTTCTTCAATTTGTTGTGCAATAACACCACGACGAACTCGAGACTGATTATCTTCATTATAGATAAATGTTACCGGATTAAACTGGCGAATATTATTTAAAGATATTTCACCATCAAAATCTTTAACATCATGTTTATAGTTAATGTCAGATGTTCCACTTAATGCAAGTGTACCCGCCGCTGTAGGAAAGTTAATGATCCATTGTCCAGTACTGTTAGCATTATTACGACGTGCTACATATAATGCACCATCGGGAGATACTTCAAATACGTTACGTGTACCAACTGTCGCATCACCTTTAGCAGTAGTAGTCATTGATAAACTGGTATATGTATCACGAGTGATATCAATATTACCTGTACAATCAATACCACTATCAGATTTAATACGATAATTGAAAGTTGGTGTACCTGTAAATGTTACATTGGGACTGAATGTTAGTAGATTAGTTGTTCTGGTATATTCAAAAACACGACCAGCACCAGTATTATCTAAATTCAAACGGAAGTTGCCACCATCAGCTACAAAAAGATATTTAGAATCTAAATCTTCTTCGGTAAATTGTAAGGTTGGATTACTTGAACTAATATTAAATGGTTTAGCTGCACTATTAGAAATTTTACCAGTAAATGAAGTAGTTTCAGTAAAATCATTAACACCGTTAGTAACGGCAACTCTATACCACGGAACATCATCATTTGTTGCTTGTGCTGTAGTTGTAGTATTAAAACGACTACACAAACGACCAGCATTATCTACCCAAATTTGGGCCATACGTGCAACACCGTATGAACTTTGAATACCAGCACCATTTGAAGGTGTCCAACCATTTGACGCATTTGAATCACTGATAAACTGGCATGAGCTATCAGTAGGATAAATTGTAGTATTATTACTACCCAATCCATAATCACCAGGTGTTAATAGTTTAATCCAGTTACCATGTGTACCACCCTCAATACTGCGAGTATATGTTTTACCATTACGACCTGCAATTTGGAATCCGTAATTACCACTAAAGCCTACATGAATACCACCATAAACCATACTATTTGCTGCATCTGGGCCATTTACTGAACCAGCAATAAAGCGTGAACGGTTAATAATACCTGTTTGTGCACCCCAATCATTACCAGTACCAGTTACATAACCTTGTGGTGCACTAAATGTACCGTCGCGGTTAAAGTTGTAGAATTGTGTATCAGTTGCACCGTTTACTGCACGGTTAATAATTTGTACAGTACCAGCATTATCCGATCTAAATTCTGCCTGACCTACTACATCACTAGTTACAGGATCTAAAGATTGTGATGTAATAGTTGCACCGATTGAGCTTGCACCACGAGCAAACATACCACTACCAGTAGTAGTTAGACCATTAAAGGTTACAGCCTGACCGGTACCCAATCCTAAATTAGTGCGAGCGTCGGCGGCATTTAATGCACCGTGTACCGCCCTGGGCCACACCTAATGCGATCCAATTAGTACCGTCACTACCACCCCACACGTTATTATCTTGAATACGTAAACGTGTTGTATTATTGTTGCTCATTAAATCGGTATATGATGCACCTTGCGTTAAACGGTTAATCTGTAAATTAATTTTCGCACCAGCTACTGTATTACTTCCAGTACCGCCATTACCTAAACCAATAATTGATTGAGATGTAAAGTCTTCTACCCAATTAGACCATGTACCACTTGTCAAAGTACGAGTCCATGCACGAGGTGTATTAAATGCACGATATACCTGTACACACCCATCAATAGATCCTGCTGCCGTCTGGAATACCTGCAAACAACCAGCCTGATTAGTTGGGTAATTCTTTGCAGTAGTTGCCTGTGCTGAATATACTTGAAAATACAAACCACTTTGTAGACCTGTAATATCATTTAGATTAGTTTCAGTACCGATAGAGTTTCGGTTTTCATAAAATGCAGAAATGTTTTTACGTGCACCTTCGCTATTTGTTGCACCGTGTGCCACCTTCACTAATTGCAAGAGCAGATGTTAATACAAGTGCTGGTAGTCTTACATTCTTACGTGCACTGTCATAATCAAAAACGTTCGGACCACCTGTATTAGTTTCATGGATACGGAATGATGTTTTGTCATTAACCATTACATACTGTGTACTACCTGCATCTGTTTCGGCAAACATAATAGTTGGGTTTGCACTTTCAATTTTAAGTGGTGTAGCTGCTGTACTCTTAAAGTTTGCATATAAGAAATTTTGAGTACCGGACCATGTACCATTACTGTTAAAGGTTACAACTGTATTCCCTGCTGTACCAGTGTTTAGAATTGCCGAATTACCCAAACCTAAGTTAGTACGTGATACTGCTTTATCAGTAAGATCACTTAGATTATTTGATTGACGTAGATAACGAAGATCACCAGCTTCTTTACTGTATACATTAAGGTTAGTTTGTGCTGCTGCTTTATCAGTCAAATCCGATAGGTTATCTGCTGCATTTAGATATCGACTATCCATTTCATTACCAGTATAGATACGTTGCCATCCTGAAGTCTGATTCTGTGCGTATAGGCGTAGTTCACCTGTTTCTGTCATTAGTAGTTTTGATGTATTACCTGCATCTACTAAACCAATACCATATATATCTACCCCTGCTGGGTTACCAGTACTGGAAGCTGGCATTTTAATAAAGCTATTACCACCTGGATTGGTTGCCGAATATTGGGGGAAGTCAGTACTACCATCACTACCTACACCATAATCCCCACGATATAATACATTTGGAGAAGTACGGGAACCAACTGCTACAATAGCTTGTGGAATGAATTGATATGAAGCAGTTACTACTGCATCTTTATCACCACTAATATTACGTGATGCCAATGTACCATTTAGAATAACGATTTCAATATTACCACCTTCATCAACGTAGTGTACTGTAATCTGGAATTCTTCTTGAGTATCAACTTTATTATCTAAGAATTGATGTGATTTTGAATCAGGTAGATAATTAACAGTAATATCTACGGGATCAATAGTAATCTGACCAGCCATTGATTCACTATATTCATTATCATATACTTCAATTTTTGATACGTCATTACTAGTACTGAAAGTAGGGAAAGAAGCCAATTCATCGATTTCAACGTTTCCGGTTGAAGCGGTTGCAGTATTAGATGTATCGCTGTTATAAAACACGCGTACATTATTACCACTAAAAATATCATATGCCATAATAAAATCCTTATTGTCGTTTTTCTATTGCTTCAATATTTAGTCTAAACAATAAGGTACTAACACCGCCCATTGTTTTATCTTCATTAGAAGATGCATTTTCATAATTAACCCATAGAACGTTAATACCTGCATCTTTGAATATTGGCGAATATGTATTTTGAAATTGTGTTACAACTTCATCATATCCAATAGTTGCCGTAGTGCCAGGTGGGGGAACCATTAGAAAATCGATAGTGAAGTTACCACGTAAACGAGAATTACCACTATAATTAGCACTTTCTAGATTATAGACAAAAGACACCATTTGAAAAATACTACTACCTACGCCTACAGTTTTACGTTCGGTAACAGGACTAATATCATTAATAACTTTCAGTACTGATTTCTTTACTTGTTCTATGAGTTTCATAATTAATATTCCTTTCTGAAGTAATAGTTTACCATACCCGATAGATCATCTTCGATGTTATAAACTACATACAAATTATAAAGTAGTGGTAGTACCGTTGCTTCTGGATCATCCAGTACTAAGAATATATGCGAGCCTATGGTTATATTTGGATCACGCCTTGCGGTAAAATATAATTCGAAGCCGTTCAACTAATCCATCAGACGATTCAACGACAACGGGGCGACGCTCGACTATAGCATCAAACGTCACCCCGCCTTCTAAAATTATACTTTGACCGAAAGCATCCAAAAAAACCTGTGATTGGTTAATAGTGAATGCTCTCATAGTTTATTACGCCTTAATAGATAGTTGGACTACTGCTTCTGGATGAGTTTGAACTACATCTAGGTAATGATAGTTACGGATTACTACGCCTAGGCTAGAACGATAAGTAGTATCATCATAATCTACAGAAGAACCAATCCAATTACTAATAGCGACAAAGCTAAAATTTCCCATTAGGATAGTATCATCAGCTACCATAGTGGATACGTGCAATGGCATTTCATCTAGCAACCATTGAGTATCAGCAAAACGCATACCTTCAGCTAGTGCAATTCCGGCTACTATTTGAGAGGAAAGGCGTCTGACGCAATTTAGCGTAGGTTACTGGACTAACGATAGCGATACAATCACGGGATTTAACGTTAGCAGTTAGTAGTTTTACAAATGCTGCTTCGATATCGGAATCTGCGATAACACCGGAAGCTGCGGTTTCTACTTTAGTAGCTTGTGCTTCAACAACGTCAACTACTGCTTTTTCTAGAGAAACAGCTACGTTTTCTAGTAGAACATCGGTGATGTAACGTTCGATATTAGGACTAGATAGGATTAGGCTACGGGTTAGTGGAATTGAACCAGCAAATAGTTTTGGACGCATAACGATTTGATCGAAAGATGCAACGGATTCTTCAATCGCTTGACCTTCTTCATAGAATTTGAAGGATGCTTTAGAATCGATACCAGTTAGACGTGGAATAGTAAATTCACGGTTGGTCATACCAGAATAAACTTTAACACCCATACGACCTAGGATTGAATCTGGAAGTAGTGGTTGGATAAAATCATCTGCATAGTTAGTTTGAATTGCACCTGCTGCGGTAACAGTAGTGGTATTTGCACGAGCTTGTGCTAGTTCACCAGCTTGTAGGGTAAAACCACGTTGACCTTGTTCTAGATTTTCTAGAGCGGATTTATCACCTTTAATTGCTTTAGCTAGTGCTTCGATAGTACGGACTTGTTGAGTCATTTTGTCTTCCTTAATATTAAGTTTATTATGTTTTTGTGTCTCGATTTCACGTTTAAAATCTTCGACGCTTACGTTATTATTTATTGCTTCAGTACTGTCAATATTAAAAACTTTAGCAATACTTTCAATTTCACGAATACGGGATTGATTCAATTCTTCAGCTTTAGCATCTTCAATTGCTTTCAATTCTGCATTAATGTTATTTAGTTCTTTTTCAACTTCCATTTTACGACGAGCTTTATCAAGTGAGCGTTTAGCTTCTTCTAGTTCGCGTTCTTCTGGTAGTTCATCTTTTTCTTCTTCATCTTCTTTAGATTCAGATTCAATTTCACGCACTTCTGTTTCTTCAACTTCAACCGCTTTTTCTTCGGTTTCTACTGCTTCAACTTCTTCGCGTTCAACTTTATTTTCTTCGTCCATGACAATTTCCTTAAGTTGTTCACTATTTTTATTTATGCTTCGACCAACACCTACTTTATTGTCGGCAGGACAACTAACCATACTTAATTCATATGGTTCAATCTTAGTTACCATTAGATTATTACCTTCAAAATAATAATCACGAATGTTATAACCGAAAGATACTTTAGTTAGTACGCCTTCTTTTACTTGTTGATACTTCTGATCTGCAAATCCAGTAGCACTAAAACGGACGCTTGCACGTCCTACGCGGTCTGAATCAATTCTAGCATTCTCGACTACACCGATTAACCAATCCATATTGTGATTATATAGGAGTGGTGCACCTGTATTTAGTCGAGTAAGGTCTACGCTATCAGGAGTAGTAACAAGAATTTCATTGTAGATTTGTCCGTTGATTTCACGTTCTACGGGTTGCTCTGACATAAAGGCAATTTCTACTACGCGTGAATCATTATCGATAGAATTAGTAATACTTTGAATATTAATTTCACGCGTCTGTTTCATCGCTTCCAGTTTGATTTGATTGCTCATCTATATTTACTTCCTTGTTTTGTTGTTTTTCCTTTTCAACCTGTAATAATACAACGGCCGGGTCACGACCGCGTTTCGGCAATAATTTCTGCCTTGCTCTTAAGACCATTTTGTAGCATAAGAATTTCATATTGTGCATCTTTCAATGGGTCTAAACTGATTTTACGTTGACCGTAAATCTGTACTGATAATAGTTTGTCAAAATCACTAAAACGTAACCCTAATGAATCACTATTATTTAGTAATTCTAAACGCATCCATAATTTATAAAGTGGTTTTAATACTTTTACTTTTAGTTGGTTAGTACGTACTTGAAATGTATTTTGCTGAATCTTCTCACTCAAACGAGCGGCACTATAGGAAGCATTAGATGTATCACCTGTTAAAGTTTGCTTAGTAATACCTAATCCCATACTAATTAATGTCATTTGTTGATCTACATATTCACTAATACCATCTGTTGCAGCACTAGGTTTTAGGTCTTTTACACGTTGACCTGGTTGTAGTTCGACAATTGCACCAGGTTCCATTACTTCGGTTTCGAAGAATTGAGTACCGGGAGTTGCATTAATATCGGTATCATCACTATTAGATACGTCATTTTCGATAAAGCCCATGAACGCCGAACCAATTTTCTTAGTAACTAATGAAGCCTCTAGGAAACTATCCAATTCTTTAAGCAAATCTTTAGTATGGATAATATCAGGTAGACCACGTTGCTGATTTGCAAACTGTGGTACGAAATAATGCAGTACTTCATCTGCTGGTACACGCTCTGGTAGTGCATAATCGTAAGTATAGTTTAATGGATTCTTATGCATGAAATAATATGCAATCGGTTTACCAAATTGATTAAATTCGATACCGATTACTAACATAACGACCATCATCAAAGAATTGATTATTATTAACTGGTACACGTACTGCTTCAATTAGTTCAATACGTAGTTGACCATTGATAGTATGAATACGTACAAAGGCTTCACCATTGATTGAGCGTTCTAATTCAAGTAAATTTTGGAAAGTACTGAAATCTAGTTCACCACGTACATCAAATACTTCGGGATTTTCAGACCATGCATAAAAACGTTCTTCAAGTTTTTGTGACATATCAATATTATCTTGCTCATTTTCAAATAGATGTAAGTCTGGGCGTAGATATAGACCTTCACTACCTGCTACGGCATTCGCACTTTCGGTAAAATACTTTTTAGCAATTGGGTTATTAAGTGCCAAATCACGACTTTCGATCATAAGTGCTGGAAGCTGTTGGTTAATTACGGCATTAATATCTAAGCCAGTATAGGATGCACCTAGACCTAAAGCACTACGTACTGCACTATTAGTACGGATAGCATTTAGTTCACGCTTCATAGTACCATTATTAATCAACTTATCACGTACCTGTACTGGTTTAGGAGGCTGTACTTTAATTGGTACTTCTTTATTTTTCTTAAATGGATTCCACATTATTTTCTACCTCGATTAAAAAAAGTTACAGACTTAATTGGATTATCCGGCGTTGCATTCTTCATTTTTGCTAGTTCGGCATTTGCACGTTTAATATAATTTGCACGCATTGCATATAATTGTGCAAGTGTTTCACTCATAAGTGATTTATTATTAATCGATGTCTGATATACACCACCATTCTGTAGACGTGCATCAATTACATTATCAATATCTTTAATAATATCGATGATTTGGTTGTAAGTAGTTGCAGCTTCTAGTGGATCAATCATATTAAACTGTTTAACACTACGTGTCTTATCTGTAATAATCACTGTATACATTCCTTGAGGCCAACTAGAAGTATCAATAGGTGAGTAAGGGAATGAATAATTATACTTCACACCCTTACTGCTAATGATTTCAATAGATGAACCGTCACCGAAAGTAGGTACAATATTATCACCAATGTAGATATCTTGTGAAAAATCTACTTTGTTCTCTATTGTCATATATATTTCCTTAACGTTTGAAATAGTTCTTACCAGTACTCTTAGTTTGTACAAAACCAAACTTCTTACGTGCATGCACTGGTTGTTCTATATATTTATCTTCATCTATATTTACTTCTGAAGTATCTATATCTTTTTTATCTTCTATCTTTTTGCGTTGATTTGCATCATATATACGTAGTTCGGCAAATGGATTATTACCTAATGTACTTAAACGCCACTCAATTGCTACTAAAGCATACGCAAGACAATCTAACATTTCGTTACGGTCTAGATTGCTCTTACTCTTTTTCTCCCATACATAGCGACCACCTTTGAATACTCGTTTCTCACTGGTCAACTGAATGAAATAATCGTCGGGTAGATTACCACTGAAATAGATATTAGTACCGAATGATCCGGCTTCATCATGTATTGCCTGTTGTACTAACTTCATAATTGTATTTTTACTTTCACAACTATTAAGTATGATTAGTTCTTTACCACCAGCTTTACTTTTCTTGAATAACTCCTGTGTACCATTACCTTTAATTGGTCTTAGTAGTTTCTCGCCATATGCATTGTACTTATTACAGATACGATAGATTGTATGTGTAGCGTTACCGTTACCTGAGTCTATGAAGTTACCAAAATTACGTAATGGCTTACCTGATACAGTCTTGAATGGATACTTTAGATAACGTGCCAATTCTTCATATGCTGGTGATTCTACTTTAGTAGTATCTACGGCACTGAATATACGATGATCTAATACATAAACCTTCTTCTTATTGTCAGTAATACCTAATGTAGTAGTCTCGATCCTATCTAATTGTTGATCGCTGCCTGTGAAAATTCCGGATAACATCATCGGGGATATTTTTAATATCAAAATCAAAATCTCTTAGGTTCTCTAAAATAGTTAAATCGATTTGTTTATTTGCTTCATCTTCATATGGTAAACCGTAATGATGTATTATAAAAAGTTTGAAGGTCAAAGTTTGCAAAGCTATCACTAAAATCTTGTACAATCTTTTCGATAGTAGTTAGTGGACTGTAAAGACGTGATATATGGAAGCCTGCATAGTCTGTTACTTCGGGACGTGTCGCAATCCATCGCCCATTAGCTACGGCAGTATGTCGTTGTGCTTCGGTGAATGGTTTATCACACTTAGGACAATGCAGTTTTGCACCCTTTGATACGGCAATCTTCTTACCGTTCTTAGGATCTACAGTCCAGGTGAATCGAACGTTAGCCCATACAATTTCATGTTCATGTTTACAGTGTGGACACGGTACAAAATACTTACGCTGATCACTCTTAGACCATTCAACCATTACGGGATCTGTTGGATGTACTGGCGTTGATGCACTCATTATCAGACTATCAGCAAACGATGCACCGACGCTGATTAGCCAGTGCAATCGGATCGCCCTCATCAGTTTCTACTGCTCCCGATATCTCATCGAGGAATAGATACTTTGTAGTGACACTACGTAGCGTAGCTGGTGCACCCAACGAGGCAAAGTAAATCATAGTACCATCTTTCATCTCGATCTGGTTCTGGTCGTTCACGGCGTTCTTATCGGTCTTGCGTGTCACTAAATTATCTAGTACTGGACACTGTTTGATACCTTGTTCAAATACACCCGTTTTATATTTCTTCTTCATCTCACCAGTGATTGAAGCATGTAACATATTTGATGGGTTATTATGCATCAGATAGTAAGATGCATATGTCAGTATTGAAGTCTTGAGGATCTGAGCACTAGAAACAAATACCGTTTTACGGATACTTGGATTAACAATTATATCGAGGGGATCGCGTTGGAAGGGAAATAAGCGTACGGGACTTCCATTCATTGGACCTGAAACAAATTTAATGTTCTCTTCGGTCCATTCACTCGGGAGGATTTTGCGAGGCGGAATTATCGCCTGATTCGCCTGACTGAATATCTTCGTTAGTTTCGTTGTTAAATCTTTCTTCATATTTGAAATCACCTAGTTCTAATAATTTATCATCTATATATTCTTGTAGTTTGTTTTTAATAGCCATGCCATCATCACCAACCTTTGATAGTTCCATATATGCCTGTACTGGTAGAGTACGGAATGATTGACGTATACGTGAACAATATGCAGCCAGTTCATCAGCTACTTCATTTACATAAACTACTTCACCAATGGTCAGTTTAGTTTCAATTTCTTGTTGGTCCGCACGGGCTTTAGTGAGTCGGATTTCTTCGCGTAGTTTTTCACTTTTCAGTGCTGGGTCACTCTTACGCAGTGGTGTAATTTTATTCTCAACTACCCACTTAAAAACATCGGCATCTGGTGCGGATAGGTCTAATCCTTCCGTTTGCCAACGACTAATAACAGACATGTCATATCCATATATCAGTACTAAATCTTTTAACATCATGATAGTTTTTACCTTTTAATTGTTTGTTAAACTTTGATTATTTTTTATATAAAAAAAAGAGATCGCGGCGGAAACTCGTATTTATTTAGTCTTCCTAAAGGAACCTATAGATTCAAAGAATATGACTGTGGTATATTTAATGCAAACAGCAAAGAAGGTTTAGCATGAACAATAATCTTATCCAGACTATTATCCGTGAATGCTATAGAATCGAAGAAGATGCATTATTTTCTTCAAAATCACATTATAATGTCTCTGATAGATGGGATAAATTGAATATGTGGTTTGGAGTGCCTTTAGCTATACTAACGGCATTAAGTGGAGTTGCTGCGATAAAAAGCTCTACCAACGCAGTAATTTTAATTTCTATAGTTTCCACAACTCTAACTGCTTTAAATACCTCATTAAATCCTAGCAAACGTGCGGCTCTTCATAAATCATCCGCCAATGAATATAATAAGTTAAAAAATGAAGTTAGAATTTTTAGAGAACTATTAATTTCTAATTATGATTTCACTGATGATGATACTAATATTGATCAAGTGTTAGTTGAAAAACTCACTATATATTCTGATCGACGCAATCAGCTCAATGCAAGCTCTCCAAATATTCCGCGATGGGCTTACAAAAAAACGCAACATGACGTTAATCAAGGCTTTACTAATTATAATATTGACAAGGAGAAATCATGACTGTCAGTACATATTTAGAATCAATCAAAAATAAAGCATATCAAAAAGATATTACAATAACTAATTCAATCAACACGATAAAAAGACGGCTTGACTATTTCTTCTCAAGTGAAATAAAAGAACATTTTGTTTTTGGCTCATATTCAAGAAATACGATGTTACCAAGAAGTTATGATCGTTTTTCTGATGTTGATTATATGATTGTATTTAAAAATGTAATACATCAGCCACAAACCTATCTCAACAAATTAAAAAAGTTTGTAAACTTTTATTATAGCACATCAGAAATCAAACAAAGTCACCCTACAATTCAGTTAAATTTAAACCATATTACTTTTGAACTTGTCCCCGCTTCACATAGTATTTTTTATGGTTATCAAATCCCTTCAAAAGATGACTTATTAGGACGTTGGATGCAAACAGATCCTTTAGACTTTAACATGCAATTAACTAACTGCAATAAAAACAACAAATCATTGATTAAACCTCTTATTAGAATCATGAAATATTGGAATGCTAACTCTGGTTACGTATTTGAATCATATCAATTAGAAAAGAAAATTGTTTCATTTAATTATTTCTGGTGTTCAACACTTAAAGAATATTTTTACTCTGCTGTAGAGCAACTTTCAGCACCATATGAATTTGCTTACTGGAAAAAGCTAAAGATACAAAAACTTAAAGATTCCGTAAAGCTAGCAAAATATTACGAAACGATAGACTGTCCTTTGTCTGCTGAAAAAGAAATAAAAAGTATCTTACCAGAGATATAACCTTCTAATTAATTATTATCGATTGTTTGCAATAAGTGAAGCTCATCATTCACATATATACAAACAATCGATTTTTATTATTTTGGTATTGATTATAAAATTAACAATACGAACAAGTCTAACTAGCCAACCGCCAACTCACTTGATTTATTAAAATTAACATTAATTGCACTCTCTCATCTTTTATTGTGATTAGCTCTTTTTAATTAGTTCTCTTAAATCTTCTATTGAACGTACATCCATACCAATATGTATCATTACATGACAATTTGCACATAATGGGATAAGATCCTTTACCGGATCAACTTTATATCGTTTAGCAATCTTATGTAAAGGTTTTATATGGTGAACTTGAATATAGTTTTTGCCTAACTTTCCATATGTTTTTTCAAAATTAAAACCACACACCTGACATGTATAACCATGAGCTTCTATACAAGCTTGTCTTGCTTTAGGATCACGTTCATAGTAGGTTATTCGCCTTTCTTGTTGTTCACCTTCATAATACTCCTTATCCACATTAGGCGTATATGAATAGTATTCTTCATCAGTAGCGTACCAATCACCATTGATTTTCGTTAGATATTTACGCACTATCTTTTTTTCAAAATCTTTGATTTTAGCTGCACCGCTTGATGTTTTTCTTTCGTCTCTTACTTGGCAAAACGTATATAAGTTATAACCTTCATACAAAATTTTGTTTATATGCTCAATCGATTGACTATATCCGCTTTTTTTGCGTCCTTGTTCGTTTTCCTTCCACTTATGTGATAAAATCAAGACGCTTTTACCATCAATAGATTTGAGATCTTCCCATGCACCAAATATAATTCTTTTGTTCGTTTCATCAATAAACGACCAACTCCAACTATAATTTTTACATGTTGCACCTAATGAACGTAGAAACTCAGTTCTGGACATATTATATTCATCCTCTAACACTTCCTTTCATATATAATCATACTACATTTCGAAATATATTTCATACTAAAAAGATGATCCTTGCCATAAGAGATTAACTTAATAAAATCTATATTTTCTAAATATCGATTGCGATTTTTACATCTTCCCATTACCCTGGTGTTGATATTTTGGTATACTATATCATCTAGTAAAGTTAGGGTTAACATTTATCCCCAACATAATAACAACCCACTAATGAAAAGTATATGTTTGATGTGATTTATCAATAATGTAGGAGTAACATCATGAAAAAATTAATCATTGCCTCTATCTTAGCTGCTTCTTGCAATGCTAATGCAGCATCACGTGAGCTTCTTAATATGGTAGATCCGATTGAAAATTATTTAATCATAAATGGTAAAGCCTCTGGTAAGGAGGCACATTATACCGCTTACCGTTTAGCAGATGAATTAGCCTCGGTTTTCGATAAGAATATGGTCGAAGTATTAAACGAAGGAATAAATTGTAGTACAATTGTACAAAACACAAGCCCCCTCCCAGTACATATGTTTCCTGTTGATGACAATAATAAAGTAGCTAAAATTAATCGTAAAAAGATTGAAAAAGCAATTATCCACTATGTAGAAACTAGATGTCAGGAATTATCAGAGTAAAATGTCACATTCATAAATTACATTTATTACATATGACTACGATTATAACAAATATCATTCACAGGTACATAATGAAATCATTACTATTAAAATACGAAAAAGTGCTATTTGATATTTCAGCAGTTGCTTCGGTAGCTATCATCGGTACTTATTATGAGTCAGATCACCCTTCTGCCTTACATGAAGTTTTTTCTGTAATATCAGTTGGCGTTTTGTTCTACGCTGCAAAACGTTATATATCACCAGTTATTTCAAAATATACCCCATGGAAAAAATAATTTATTTTAGACTAATGGTAATTAATTAAATTATAGATTTCTTAAACTATTGATTGTACAAGTTGTGCAATCAATAGTAATACTCGATTTACTCCTTAGCACGCTGGACATGTTCTTAACTTCAAAAGCTCGTAGTGTAAAGCGAATTATATATTTAAAACCACTACATGTTATTAAAGCACAGGGCTATAAATTTACATGTCCATTTAATCTCATTATCATTCTGCTTTTTTGTCAGATATAGATAGTAGTCGTTTCATACGACCTTTAAGTTTCAATACTTCGTAGTGTTCCATGATCTCATACAACCACTGGCTATAGTGCTCTGGACCTACCTTATAGGTTTCCGGTTGTTCTACATCGTCTAAGGTGTCGTTATATACAATATAGAAATCGAAGCCGTCGAATTGAACTTGTGCAAGGAGTGTTTCGCCGTCGAGTATGCCAGATGGTTCATTTAGGTCAGGTGCTAGTGCAAGGCTCATACCTTCGGTGATTTTTAATAGTTCTTCTTTAGTCATAATATTTTCCTTCTAAATTGATCAATTTAACTATTTTGATTGTAGTGTCGAAATCGTACATTTTTGTACTGTCTATTGCCATGTATACCCAAAAATCCATCTTTGATAGATTGCTTAGAGTATACAGTTTGCCGCATTTGATTTTTAAAATAATTAGAATTCTTCATCATAAATGTTTATAGACTTCATAATATAATCTATTTCCTCATCAGTTAAGCAACATTCTACGAGTGATTCTAGTATCATCACTTCGTAATCTGTCATCTGATTATATTTATCATAGATTATCTTCATTTCTTCGATCACATCGGCATACATACTTTCAAAGGTAGTATCATAGCCTACATTACCTTTATGTATGCGTATATGTTGATAATAAACTACTGTATCGTCATTACCGAATAATGATATCATTAGTCCATTATTATATTTGATTTGAGTGAATAGATCTGTTTTTTTGATTTTCATTTTTTTGTTTCTCCTGTTTAGTACAAGAGTATTTAGTACTGGACCATTAAAAACACCCTATAATGATTTATATTGAAAAAAGTAATTTCGTTGAAAATTGACGAAAATAACACAATATATTGCATGCACTGAATCATAGTACATACTATATATTGCGTCTAAAATTCGACAAGGTAATAACTCTATAGAATTACATCGAAATCATATAAATGAAGAAATCATCTACAAGTAGCTTTTGGAATTTCGTATACTCATCCATTCCTTTTAATTCTTGATACTCATAGCTACGTAGTGGTGTAGGCAATGAGTGAAGCCATGATAGGCTGATACAGTTCGGTACAGATTCTACTTCATATAGATAGAATGTATTCTTGATGCGGCGTTTATATATCATTTCATTTCTCCACGAAAAAAGGCGTCCAATGGACACCTATTTGTTTGAGCGGCATACGTGGATCGAACACGCCTGAAATTGGTCGGAAATCAATTTCTGTCTCCAGAACATACCGCTGGGATAGTATAGTGTAATGTGATCCGCTATGTGCTTATTTATGCTTTCTAAAATGTGTGATTTTTCTGTGTAGCAGCGACGCATCTCTAGTCTATTATATAAGAACGATAGATAAAAGATGCGTCGTCGCTAGTACACTAACAACATCTTAGTGCTTTGAATTTACGTTGAAAATCGACATCGCGTTTACTCATCGGTTCCACTTCAATTTCTTCTTTTTGTAACGCATCTTTTATTTATTATATAAGATCTATAGATACGACTTGCGTTACAACTTTATCAAAAGAGATGCGTTTGAATGTCAAACCAGTTAGACTCAATGCTTCGATTGGGTAACCACGACTAACATCACCATTAACACGACTTGTTGTAGACTTACCCAATTTGATGTATTGATTGAGTACATCACGTACTTTCTTAGTCTTGACTTTCACAATCAGCGACGCATCTTTAGTTATATTATTAAGATCATTAACTACGACTTGCGTCGCTGCATCGACTAAAACAACCGATTTAGACCAGCTACGTGATTTTACCATTTGTTTAACATCACCATCGAAGTATTGATTTAGAATAAAATCGACAACTTCATTTGCAATATCTTCTGCTTCACTATTCACGATGAATGATTTAGTACCGACATGTTTACGAATCAATTCGAGAGCATCACAACCTTTTACAAAACGTTCTTGATCGATGTATGCCTTACGTGGCAATTCATCATCTTCTTTCAAACCTTCGACGAATGAGACGAGTTGGTCGCGTTGTAGACCTTTATCGAGTAATTTGCCGATAGAAGTCAGTGTAGCATCATAAACACCATCTTTAGTATCTTCATCTACGGTATTGTTGATTAGGTCGTTCTTGAGCTTCTCAAGCGATTCTACGCGTGCTTTAGCTTTCTCTTCTTTGATTGCTTTTACACATTGATTTATTTCTTTTTGTTTATCTTCATTACCATCGGCAACACATGGACTGTACACATTGAAATCGAATTCTTTCATAGCCATTGCAAATAGTGAAAAATCATTTTCGTACATACTTACACGATATTCACTATGTTCGAAATCGATACCAGTATAAGAAAGATGAAAATCGTTGTTATGGAAGTAAATCAAATCTTTACTCATTTCACCGCGATATTGACTAATGAAACGTTCACCATTAGTACATTTTGCATATACCGATTTAATTGCATCGACAAACATCAAACCATCATTGATTACATCTTGAGTACTGTAAACGTCCATTACTTTAACTTGTTTACGGTCAACCAAAATCCAAACGCGTTTTTCGGTAGTTACATTACGGAAACGGTTTGTAACTTGTTCGATACGTGCAACATCCATTTCACCCCAGACAAATACATCTACGGTGTCTTCGATATCATTGATGTTTAGACCTTCGACAATACTGTTAGTACCGATCAGTACTTCATACTCGCCCATCAATTCAGTTTGTAGGAAGTGTTGAACTTCTGGTTTGTTGATTGTATCGGCAGTAATAACGAGAGATTTGCGATTAATACGATTAACCATCTCACTAATGAGATCTTTATTGTTAACGAGAACAATACTGCGAACATTACTTTCATTGATAGAATCAATTAGTACATCATCCTTACTTTTACAAAATACAGTACGCAAAGATTTAGTAGCTTGTAGTTTTTTAACGATACGATAAACACGGTCAAATTTAATGTTACTGAAATATTCTGGTTTAACCGTACCACTCATTAGTACTACACCTTTGAAGTATTTAAATGAATCGATTAGTTTGTTGATTGTACCATTCTTAAAACCATAATCTGAATATAGGCCATGTGCTTCATCGATAACAAGTACTTTATCTTTAAACTTACTTTTATCTTTTTCGCGAACGATAGATTTAATTTGGTTCCAAGTACCGATACCATCGTCTAGACTGTTTTTAGTATTCCCACCACTGAATACAATTGCACGTAGTGGTGCTAGGAATACATACTTACCTTCATGTTTTGGTTCTTTAAAGTATGCACTCTTCCCTGCTGCTGGATCTGCATTGATAAGTGTAATACCTTCATCTAGGATCATATCATCGGCATAATCGCTGAGATGTTCACCTTTGTTTTCGATACCATTGACAAATTGATTTGGCTTTAGAGTCCATACGGCATCGTAGACGCTCTTTTTTTCGAAACCTCTATCGGACTTCATAGTACGCACTAGACGACGTTCTAATGCAGTAATACGCATACCTTTGGGGATGTGCTTATATAGACCTTCGACGTTTGCATAGAGCGAATTAGCCCCCTTAACGATATCATAGTTAGAACGACCAGCACCCGGACGTTGAACACGGTCAAGTACTTGAACGATATCGAAATCGTTCATACCAACAAGCTTAAGACGGTTAGCGAGTAGGCGACGTTCTTCATAACTAAGTTGACCACTTTGATGATCGATAATCGCCGTACCCAATTCTGCCAATTCTTCATTGGTGAATACGGCATCTTCATAAACGATATTTGCCGTAATAGTTTCTAGACTGATATTCTCGACAAATGGTAAATCTTCTTGATTGGTATAATCGAACCAAATACCTTTATTATGTTCAACTACAAACTTATCTTCGAATGCAGTATTAATAACTGGTAGGTATTGAATCTGGATACCTTTCTTAAATGATTGGTCAGAGTATGGGAAACGTTCAGTTAGTGAAGTATTGTAACGACTCCATTCAGATGCATCCATCGGTGTATTTAATGGAATAACTACGCGAAAACGATCACCATTTTTAAGTCCAGTAGAACCACTTGAGTACATTACATATTCATATTTGTTCAAATCTTGACGTACTTGATCATAGCTAGCACCATCATCAACATCGAGAACGATTGCATAAAAACGTAGAACGTTATTAGCAGTACGTGGTGCATTCTTACGCATTTCGGCAACGACAAATGCATCGAAGTTAATTTTGCATTTTTCATATTTTTCTTTATCATCGGCATAGAAAGACAACCATTGAGATTTGTCAGTAAGCATTTCTACTAATTCGGACCATTCACCTTCGAGGTGAGTAACGCCATTATCTTTACTACTGAAGCGGTTTTGGTAGTGTGTATATTTTAACATGATTTAATTCCTTTTATATTGTTTGGCATCAATGCCTATTTACTGTTGAATGTGTTTGAACATTGCATCGAGAATTGCAAAATCTTCATCAGTGAGAAGTAATGTAAATTTATCTTCATCACTGAGCTTCATATATATATCAAGAACATCATTATAGGTTACTGCATCATTGTGGTTTCGTAGAATCATCAAACAATCATCACTTACTTTATAATATGCCTTCACACCATTACCAATTGCCATAATACCTTTTTCATCGTTAGTTATTTTCATTTCTCATTTCTCCCATTAGTTGAACATTACAAATTTGTTTATAATGTACTGAACTGCTTCATTTGCATTCTTTGCTTTACCTTCGGCGATCAATTTTGCGATTGCATTGTGTTGTACTTCGTTGATACGAGCGGTAACTTTAAATTCTTTTTTCATTATTGTGTCCTTATTTTTGTCTACATCATTCTCATTTTAAAAATCCTAAAATAACCCCTTAGAATGTCACGACTAAGGGGATGTTGAAATAGGAGAATTTAAAATGAAAGTTAACTAATGGAATCTTTACTACAATAAACATTATATTACATGTTTTCGTTTTGTCCCATAATGATTTCTTTTTACATATTTATTTATCATTTCCGATTGGCAAAGCACTGCTATTAGAGTGTTTTTTAGAATAAATAGCACTTTTTGTTAAAGATATCAGTACTAATACAAGATATATCAGAAACATTAAAAACAATACTTTTATGAATCCAGTTACCATTATAGTCATACCAATCAATAATACCGCCAAAGTAATAAACCAATCTTTCATAATAGTTTCCTTATAATTATTTTTATAAAAGTATTTATCATAAAGACAAAAAAAAGCCCCATAACGCAAAATTACAATTATAGGGCTTGATAGTTGTTTTTTAATAATATCGCGATCTATTAAAACTTCAAAATGATATCAAATATTACACTTTATCATATTTATCTATTCGGCCAAAACAATGCTCCATTAATATCAGGGTATCCCATTTCATTCAACATTAAAACTGCCGACTCATATAAACCTTGGTAACTTTCTCTTAACCCATCTAAGTATTCCTTGTTCTTTCTTTCTTTTGTTCTCCCTATGTTTTTATCGTAATTACTTATCATTTGTAGCTTACTATCATTTATAATACCAATATCAAAACGCCAATATGGTTTTCTTTGTACCCCACCAAATATAAAAACTTCGTCGATACCATAACACTTGATATATATAGTTATACATGAATCTGTTTTATCGATAACTATAAATTCAATAATTGAGTGAATGACTTTCCTTATCTTATTTCTATTTTCATCCTCTAAGTTTTTAAATGTTGCATATTGAATTAAGATAAGAAAATCTGTAATTTCTATTTCAAATGAACCTTTTGCTTTTAACGATACTGAGCGTTCCTTTAGTTTTTCTATTTCTACTAACAATTTTTCACGTTGTGTATTCAAACTTTGTAGCAATGTTGCAAGTTCATTAACATCCTTAGCTATTGAAATAGCTAAAGTTAGATTCGTTATTTTAGAATTCAAACCTTCTATAACTGATTGCTTATTAATAATATCTTCGTCTATTGATGTAGTATCACAACCATTCTTTCGACTTTGATTTATATATCCTATAAGCAGTGCTATCATCGTGCAGTGTTCTACTAATGACCCAATCACGGACCATCCCGAACAATTTTTTTGTTTATGTGTCCCATTAGTACAGATATAGCGATGTACATTTTTATTCATAAAAGAATGCATAGTACCACCACATTTACTACATCGCAGGATTGAAAATCCTGATAGCAATCTTATCTTATCTGTAGTACATTTCTTCGATATGAACTTATTCTGTTTTTTCTTTTCTGCAAGTATTAAAAATTCTGTTTCGTCTTTACACAAAGCCGGATAATAGTTACATAATTTGTAGGATTGACCATCTACTTTTATAGTACGTTCGCCAATCAACGCACGGTTATCACGCATTTTTTTCAATACCTGATAATCCCATTCTTTACCCCTTAAACCATTAGGATATTTTTTATCCAAAGCACGTTTGACACTATAAACACCATGCCCTGAAATAAACATATCAAGTGCTTCACGTGCAATGCTCCAATATACAGGATGTTTTTTTACTGCTTCATATTGTGAACCAGAGTCATCTATCCAAAATGGATGGCGGCCTACGGATTTTATGTTAACAGGCAATCCATTTTTATGGCGTTCGACCAAGGCAACAACATTACCTATGGTCCGGTGAGATTTCGTTTCTGATTCTTCATTACCACGGATAAACATCAGAATAGAAATCATCAGATCAGTAGGATTTTGTCTGATGGATTCTCTGTTATAGACCTTCCGATCCATTCCTGTGACAATCGTTAGCCCTAAACCTATCAACTCAAGGAATAAACGAAGTGCTTCATCCACCTGATCGCGTGATAGTCGGTCGAGGTTTTCGCAGTAAAGCCAAGAGTCAGATGGTATAGCATTATTTTTTACGGCATCTATGAAGTCACCCAACTTACCCGCCCGATTCTTCCCGCGAAAAGCACTGACGCCGGGATCAATAATTTCAACCAGTTCAAGGCCAGCTTCTTCAGCATAAGCTTTCGCCGCCGCCACCTGCCTGCTCTTGGTTGTCCCTTTATCCTGACGGTCACTTGACCACCTGATATAGCTATAAAGTTGCGGCATCTATATAATCCCCGGCATTGTGAGCAAACTATTGTACAAAAAAATGGCTAAGATTGGATTTATATCATTAGGCTGTCCAAAAAACCTTGTTGATTCAGAGCGTATTCTCACCGAACTCCGCACTGAAGGTTATGACGTGGTACCGAGCTATGACGATGCGGACATGGTGA